>Ga0208643_1000221_pt1 | contig 38226 bp, 45 predicted proteins | sample VirMetDEL_Nov_12_FD_184516 | JGI IMG/M metagenome (GOLD analysis project Ga0208643, IMG submission 184516) | Aqueous microbial communities from the Delaware River and Bay under freshwater to marine salinity gradient to study organic matter... | ecosystem: Environmental > Aquatic > Marine >...
CTAAAGCCAAGCCTAAAGCCAAGCCTAAAGCCAAGCCTAAAGCCAAGCCTAAAGCCAAGCCTAAAGCCAAGCCTAAAAGTAAAGACTCTGATACCAGTTCCGAAAGGAAGGTAGCCGAAGATAAGGTTACCGCGCGGTTTAAGAAGGAATCTGTAGGGGTGCAGGAGGTTGGAAATCGGCTGACGTTCCCCAAGACTGTAGGGGAGAAAGAACCAATTACCGTACAGGACTTATATACGGCACTTACAGTGCTAGATGGCCCTGCAAAAGCTAGAGATAAAGTAGTCAAGGCGGTAAAAACTTATCTAAGCAAGGTCCCGCGCATATCGGACGGCCTGATGTTAGCCATCTATGATGTGGCAAATCAAAGTACGCAGTTCCGTACAGTTGCAGGCATGGCTCAAAGTGAGATCGATTTCTATCAAGGCACGGGTAGAGTGCCTGCACAGAGAGTGCTTGACTGGGCTAAAGATAACTTATCAGCAGATGTTAATAAGTGGATTGAGGAGACTCTAAATACCGAAAGGGCTGTGTTGTTCAGTATGCAACATGAAACTCCTTCTGGAAGCGAGAACCCGTCCTACCTAGAAAAGTATGAGAAACGCCAAGACCTTGCAGCAGCAAAAGCGAAGGCAATTGATGACCAAATGGAAGCAGAAACCCGTCAAGAGTTTCTGGATGATAAGAAAGAAATTTCTGAGCTGCTACCTCTAACACCCGAATCGGTTACAGAGCTTGACTCACCGTTACACCCCGGTGTGCGTGGGTTATTGGGTGATAACAACTTAAAGCAGGCGTTGCTACTTCTAGCTGGAACATCTCCAAGTACGCGAGTGTCTGATCTAGCCCGTAAACTTGCTAGCGTAGCGGGGGATACAAAAGTAGAAGTTGTTAAAGATTTGCAGGATGCAGGGTCGTTTGATCCTAAGACCAACACAATCAGGCTAAACTCTGAAATCGGCATGAACCCTCATGTACTACTCCATGAAATGAGCCATGCAGCAACTGCTGCTACGCTTGATAACCCAAATAATAGTACGACCAAACAGCTCAACAAGTTGTTTGAAGACGTTAAAGACTATCTTGATACCGCATATGGTGCCAAAGACCTGAAAGAGTTTGCTGCTGAAGCTCAATCAAACCCCGAATTCCGTGCAAAACTAGCGCAGATTAACCCTAAAGGTGAGAGCAATGCACTACAGCGGCTCAACAATATTATAGGTAACTTCTTACGCAGGCTTGTCGGCATGAAACCTAAGAAGCTCGAATCAGCCCAAACAATAGCTGATGATCTGATAGACAGTATTCTTGCTCCTGCCCCTAAATACCGTAACGCAAACGAACTAGCTATGGACGCCACCACAAAAGGTGTTAAAGGAGTAATGGATCGCGTAGGGGCCGTTCAGAAAGCTGTAAGCCAACCGCCCCTAACTGCACAAGGGAGGGAAAAGTTTGGGGATATGGCAAGCAATTTGATGAGCAGCGCGGGGGAAGCAAAGTCTTGGCTAATACCTAAACTGCTTGATGCGCAAGCGTTAGCTGACACTGCCTATAGTGTAAGTAGCAAACTTGGGGATGTAGCGACTAAGTTTTATGAGTCCGCTGACTTTATGCGAGGGGAAATGGGGGATGCATATAACAAAGTACGGGAACAAATTAAGATCATAGATAAATGGCATGCAGTAGTAGGCCAAGAAGGTCAGAAGCATCTGGACGATTTAATATATAGTGAGGAGTACGGTGCTACTATCTATCAGGTAGACCCTACCAAACCTTTTAGTGATTACGAAGGTAAGACTGATGAGAGTGGTAATGACTTAGGGGCCGTTTGGAAAGCACAGCGCAAAGACTGGAAAGCGTTGGGGGCTGATGGGCAGAAGGCCTACCGCACGATGCGTGACATGTACCGCGCCCAGTTTAAGGAGTTGAAAGCAGTTATTGATGGGCGTATTGATAGGCTACTTAAAGACAATCCTGCTGCGGCCACTGAGCTTAAATCCGAAGTATTTGCTAAATTGTTTGAGAACAAAGCGCTAGATGTATATTTCCCATTGCTACGTGAGGGTCGATACAAGATCGAGTATAGCTTCAAAAACGCCAAAGACGGGCGCGATACTTATGTGTTCCAGATGATGGATAGCAAGGCGCAGCGGGATCGTTTAGCAGAAGAGTTACGCGCTGACCCTGAAGTTATAAAAAGCTCTGTTAAGACAGGTGATGGTGATTTTACTGATTACGATTTTAATAATGCCCCCTCCACTTCTTTTGTCGGCAAGGTCATTAAAGTCCTTGATGCGAATGGTAAAACGCTAACCGGAGCGGAAAAGCAGTCTTATGCCGAAAGTAAAGCTGATATCATGAATTTGTTTATAGATGCACTCCCGGAGTCATCGTTCGCTAAGTCCCTGCAAAGACGTAAGGGTACGCCGGGATATATGACAGACTCAGTTTATGCAATGAAGACTAAAGGTTTCGACCTTGCAAGGCAGGTTGTGAAGCTGAAGTACACTGCGCAGTTCCAGCAACTTGAAGCCGAGCTTGCTGAAGTCAGGGCAAAGCCACCACAGGGTGCGGACTACAAATTTAATCAGATTGGGGAACAACTTCAAACACGGATTGAGTTTGCTAAGTATGGGGCAAGAAATAAAGGTGTTGAAGAATATGTACGTTTTGCTAACCAGACTGCGTTTGTGTGGACACTTGGTGGCAACATAGCCTCTGCCGCAGTGCAGCTATTCCAGATGCCAATGTTTGTTTTCCCCATGCTCGGCGCAAGATACGGGTACCAGAAGACCTATGATGAGATTATGAGTGCCTCGGATATTGTGACAGGTGCTAGAATGAACGCTGAAACAATCAAAGAAGCGACTGGCATACGTGGTAAATTGGGTGCAGCGACAAAGAAAATATCAATAGCACACGGGCTTGACTCTTACTATGACATTACTGACAACGGTGATTTTGTAGTTAAAAAAGGTCTAGGCGTACCCGATGCCCGTGTGAAAGAGTTAGAGCGTATTGCACCCCTAGTGCAGTTAATGTATGGACGGGGACACCTCAACCGATCCTTTATATTTGATCAGTTAGGCCTACAAGAGGGTGGTAGAGCCGCGAAACGCGGGGGTTTAGGGCAATCTATAGCCAACGGTATTGATTTTGGCACAGGGGCCTCCGCTCTAGTGTTTAACCAGTCTGAACGGTACAACCGTCAAGTTACAGCAGTTGCTGCGTACAACCTTGCCTTGGAGCGTGTCACTGCAGAAAACCCAAAAATGCCCCTAAGAGAACGCCAAGATAGAGCAGCGGTAGACGCGCTGTACGATACACAAGAGTACAACGGTGGTTCCACGCTAGAAACCGCACCGCGCATTGCACAGGAAGGTTTGGGCCGCGTAGCATTGATGTACAAGACCTACGGGCTGCGTATGTACTACAACATGTTCAAAACTATGGGGGAGTTAAAAAACACTTTTGTCGAGGCTAAAAAGGCAGAGGGGCTATCTGCTGCCGTTGCTGAATCTCTAGGTAGCGTTGCAATGCGGCAGATGATCGGCATACATGGTTCAGCTTTGTTTTTCTCAGGGGTGCACGGAATACCGTTATATGGCGCTATGCAGGTGTTATCTAACTTATTCTTAGACGATGAGGAAGACGATTTTGATACTATCGTACGTAATTATATTGGTGAGGGTTGGTACAAAGGTCCGTTTAACCAAGTTCTTGACCAAGCAGGCGTAGGTGCTGACGTGTCATCACGTATACGCTTAACTGGGTTGCTAATCCAAGAAAACCGCTACAATACTGAACCGTCACCCGAAGAGTTTCTCGGGTTTTATCTTGGTGGCCCTGCGTTTAGTATATACAAGAGACTAAACCGTGGGATTACTGACATTGGAAACGGCGAATACGAACGTGGTATAGAGAGTGTCCTACCCACAGCGATATCCAATGGGTATAAAGCACTCAATCGGTACCAACGTGACGAAGGTATATACTCACGCCGTGTTGATCCTATTTACGACGATATGACGGGTGGTGAGCTGTTTGCACAATTCTTTGGGTTTGCCCCCGCAGAATACATACGCATCCAAGAAGAGAACCAACGAGTTAAGCGTATAGATAGTGCCGTATCAGATAAGCGGTCCAAATTGACAAAGAAGATGTACATTGCAATGCGAATGGGCGATTGGGATGAGATTGCACGGATAGACATCGAGATCGGGAAGTTTAACTCTAAACATCCTAGTTTTTCTCTAAGCAAAGAGTCAATCATAAAATCATTAAAACAACACATAAAGACTTCTGAGACTATGCATAATGGCGTAGTGCTGTCACCCGCCATGCGAAGGCTTGCGCAGGATCATGTTTACGGAGTACGTAACGGATTCACACCCCCTAACATGATGAAGTAGTTATGATAACTGCTATCTTGTTAATATTTAAAAAGTGATTGGTCATGGAATTCATGGACGCTATAGGAGTAGTTTGGCCCATTGCAGTAGCTTTCGTTACACTAGTCGTTGTGCTTGCAAAAATGCATGCAGATATTGAGCAAATAAAAGAAAAAATTAAAGTCTTGTTTGAACTGTGGAATAAGAAGGATTAGAAGTAGAATGACCCTCTCCAGTGTTACGGCGCACCGGAGAGGGTCATGGAGAACGACAGACAGTCTTGGAGGGTGGACCATGCTGTCCATCGAACTTTATCACACTGTACGCCAGAAACGTACCCCTAAATTACCCCCTTCTATACGTAGGCGGTGTTCCAGCTCCCAGTGTCTATCACAGAATATCTTGTTTACCTGCTTTATTGCCCCATCAGTATTTATGCAGGGTACAAATATAGAAGCACCGATATCCATATGCCCCCAGTTTATCTCTATCAACACACCATCTGGTGCTATGTCATAAGTCTTCAATACCTTCATTTTCAGGGTCCACATCAAACTTCATAACTATCACATCGGCGGAAGGTAGCTGTAAATTAGTGCCTTTGGTAAGCTGCTTCTTCGTACGCTTACCCCCACAATTAGTTAGGATATCAGCGACCAAAGACCCGTAGCTAACCTGCAAATCACCACACCATTCCTTGAGGGGTTTCGGCTTTACGTAAAACAGCTTTGTGTCTGTTTCATACCGTGCAACTAATCGACCCCGTGCAACCTGCTCCGGTATCACGTGATCGTCAAGTCCGTTGCCCTGTGTCCCGCGATTATCTAGGGTGCTTTTAATCTGAAGTATGTAGCTGATGTTCTCAGCAAAGAAATCCCCCATTATGTCAGTCGCTGAACCCTGCATCTCAGTCAGCCCTTTCTTGTTTTGGGCAACTAGGTCAGTAGTTGCCCACTTAAACACTTTCTGAACGTCGAAATCGTGAAGCCCAACCTTCTTGGAGATCAGCAGCCCTGATATTGTTGCAGTAATTGTGTCAGACCAGTAACGGTTCTCAGATGTTAGTTGTGCTCTCTCATCGACCCGTCTCTGTACCTTTTTTACTATGGCTTTTGCCTCTTCTAAATTACCCATAACCCACTGTATATAGGGGGGACCTGCATGTCCGTAGTTCCCAAACACGTTACTCTTAAACGTATCTTGTATCTCTTTATCCTTTACTTCGTCAAATATGCGCGCGACTTTGCATTCAAGTATACGCTGCGCCTCTGCTTTCGGCATTGCCTTGCCTCGACTAACTGTCTCAATAACAGACGCGTTAGCAGTGTACTGCATCAATAAACCCCACTCTCTGCCTTGGTGCCGTTCCACATTCGCACTGGATGTCATACGCCCCCGCTGCTTGCCTGACGTGCCCTGATAGATAAGGTCAGACATTTGGCGAGGTGTTAAGTTTGTAACCTCATCAATACCTGTGGGTAAGCTGTGCATAACTTCTGCTCGGTTCATTTTAAATGCAACGCTATCGGCTTTATCTAAAACAAGTTTCTTTGGGTTGCCCCAGATACCCGCAGTAGCGTACATCATCATGGTTTTACCTGTGCCAGATTCGTTATTAATGAACGCTACTGCGCCACAGCTCTCGTTTAATAATTCCATTAGGGGGCTACCGAAACCCATGCCAATTGCGAACTGCTGCAATAAAAACTTATCGTCGTCCCACAGTTTTAAGTTATCACGCCACACTTCATAGCTACCCTTGGGTTCAAAATGAGGGAAATACCCCACAGTTTGGTTAGCAGGAGGGTTAAATTCAATGCAGTCAGGTCTAATCTTTTGGTTGCCTACAATAAAGGCATCCATTTTATCGTCGGTCCATCCGAACTGGACATGTGCATCGTCAGCGGTGCTGTTGGCTTGTAGCTCATCTACCCAACTTAGTGTATATGACATAAGATCATCCATCCTTTTTACTGCAACGCCTTGAGAAGATAGTTTCTTCCTGAACTCCTCGCTTGACGTAACTGAACTCATTGGCAGTGTAAATTCTTGCATCCCATCACGCGGTAGGTGTAGGCGCATCACCAACGACTCCCCCAGTTCAGGGTCCCTCACTCGTTTAACAACGTATAAGTCGTTATGGTATATACGCTTCTCTTCTACCTCGCCATCTTCGTTAGCGGTGCGTATATAAATACCGCCATCATTACCTCTAACGTACGGAGGCGGGTATTTAGGTATAACCTGCGTAGGTTCATCCTCCTCTAGGCTTTCCGCTACATAGTTCCCTTCGGGGTCAACTTCGGCCTCTATCAACTTCTTACCCAGTGATATGGGTGATTTTATATCCCCCCATCGAGGGCAATCGCCACACACATCAGGGTTAAACTCATTAAACCGTGCGCACGTGTAGGGGCCTTTTATCTGCTCCACCTTACGTTGCGTATCCCCTGCAGTGTATTCAGGATGCCCTTTAGAGATCAAGTGTGTGGCTTTCCCCCCATCGCTACAAAATTTAGCAATAGATAGCCCTGCACGCCACAAAGGCTCACTCATAGTATCTTGATTACGGATTATATACTCTAGTTGCGCACACCCATTACCCCTTTTAGTCTTAACTAGTATGTCCTTAAATAGGGCTTCCTGATTCCCCATTAGGTTCTGCATAGTCGAGCTTAGTTCCATAGGGGTGTTTGATGTAGGAACTGGTATCGGATCGGACCCTAGCAGCTCCGAAAACGCATCAAAATTAACAGTCTCAAATTTGGCAGTGAGGCCAAAAAACCCCACCCCAGACGGAGGGTTAGTCTTATAGTTGTGTGTGTGAGGAACTCTTAACACACGTGCAGCATCTGATGTGACTGCGGGATCGGCGTAGAAATCTTGCTGTGCACACAACCTCTTTAGGCGTTCTGCGACAGGCAACCAATCATCCAAGCTCACTGATTCTTCCAGAAACCAGTACACGTGTATGCCACGCCCTGAATTGACCATAGTTGGTTTCGGTAGTTTGTTGTGCTTACAGAATCGCCGTAGTTCCTGTATAGCTTGTTCTTGATCTAAGAACTCTTTGCTAGGGCCACAATCCAGATCAAGAAAGAAAGAGTTTAGTCTTTTTACGTTATTAACTTTACGGGAACCTGCCTCACTAAACGTAGCCAGCCCATAATAAACATCGTACCCTTCTTGGTCATAATTGTTAGCGGCATCAACAACAGCATCTATTGATCCATAAAACTTCTGTGCTTTGCGTTCGTCGCTTGAACGTGCTGCAAATACACAGTAGTAGCCCCCACTACTCAGTGCCTTCGATAAAAATGTCTTCGTTTCCATTGGTCCACCCGTTGCTTAAACCGACACGACAGGGGCTAGCACCCCCACCGTACCGTGGTTCGATTGCCGTAAATAGACTGTTATTCATCATCCCAGTTATCAATAATCGAACCTAAATCACTATCCTCCTTGGGGGGTGGCGCGGTTTTTTTCACTACCTTGGTAGGCTCCTCAATAGCTTCATTCGCCGCCTTGTCCGCAAATAAAGGTGGGGGAGTTGCTTCCTTTTTAGGGGCAGCGGGTGCTTCTTTGCTTACCCCATCCGTCTGGGATACTGTCATCCTAAGTGCTCTGGCCGTATCTGGATGGTCTTTCAAAGCAACCACTTGTTCTAACTCTTTCTCCTCAAGTGGGCGAACTGCCTTGAAAAATAGCTTTGGAGTGCTAGCCATACTATCAAACTTCATGTTGGTGATAATAGATATGGCGGGAGTGTTGTGTGCAGATAGGAACCGTGCATAGGCTTGCATTGGCATGTTACCATCTCGGGTATCCCCAAATATAGACGTAGCGGGTATCTGTAATTGATACACTTTATCTAGTTGTCCCTCTAAAACAACAGCAAGTCTTTGTGAAAACCTGCACGCGCGCGACTCACCTTGTCCTGAACCCTTAATGTTCTGTGGGCAATCCATGCATCGTGTGGCTTGACGTGTTTCTGGGGCAACTTCTTTGGCAGGTTCTCTTGTATCGGCAGACCAACACTTAGGCGGTGTAGGGTTAGAAGGGCTATACACCCCCTCGTAGTAAGTGCGCGCTATGGGTGCAGCATCGACAACAATCATGTTCATGTTGTCTTCCTTGCTTACTGAAACTTGGTCCCCGTTAACGTACTCCCTAAATTTCTGCCCTGAAAGACTAATACGGTGGCGTTTCTCGCCTCCACCAGAGCCACCCAACAAGTTGTTGTTTGTATCTTGTAGGCTTTTAAATAGTTCGCTGCTTGCGAGGGCGTTGTTCTCAAACAAAGTAATGTCTGACATTCTTTTCTCCTTATAAGTCTTCGTCTAGGTTTGTACTTGCATCTACACCGGAAACGGTGGTGGTTGCGTCAGCAGCTTGACGCTCTAGTTCTTTCTTGGCTGCGACTAGGTGGTCTTCTCTCCCCACTGCTCTAGTGAGCGCGGTAGCAACGTCATCAATCGAGAACCGATACGTGTTACCCACCTTAATGTAAGTAGCTTTAGGTATTATCCCTTTGCGGACCCAAGCCCGTATTGTTGAGACAGATACAGAAAAGTGCTTAGATACACCTTCAATTGGTACAAATGGTCCAGTCATTACTTCTTCCTCACAGATATTATGTATTCAGAATCGACATTGAGTCCTTTAGGTACAACATCGGGGTTTTCTTCGAGGAAAGTTTTTACGTTGGTTTGGTTCAACCGCTTTTCCAGAAACTCGGGTACATCATGCTCCATAACAAATCTATGCATGGACTCCCAGTCACTGGTCCAGTAGCGGGTCCTAACCGAACGGTAGAATACCCCCTCAGAAGTTTTAACACTCTCAAGCCCCTGCTCCTTGCAGTAGTCTAGTAGTGCAGCTTTGACCTTATCCAGTTGTTGGGTCAGGTCCTCTTCTCGCTCCTTAAACTCCGATGCAAGCAGTGCTTTTTTATCTCGGATTTTTAAGTAGACACGTGTTAGCTTTTCAGCCATTTTAGTTTCGTCGCTCATTCACACACCTCCAGATGCCGTAAAATTTAAAATCAGTCTTGACACTCAGGTCCAACCCACTCCATTTGTGTGACTTGGTTGTCCTTAACGTGATATACCGTGTTATCAGAAAACACAATCACACACTCTTCGAGCATAGCCATTGCTTCAAGTTGTTTTTCGTCGGCCATTTAATTGCTCCGTTAGTATCTCGAAACAAAAAAGCATTGCCTGTAGCCTGTCCCTTGAAAACCCTGCACATAATCGACCTTCTGTGTTCTTAGCAGTGGCAACAAAAAGCCCATCTCTGTTTTTATTTACAACCATTGTAGGCCCCTAAATAGATTCAACAAATGTGTATGCAGCTATGGCTGCAAGTAAAAAGAACAGCGTAAACATGGGCCAAAACACATATGCTGCGACCCTCTCAATAGCTTCCATCATCTTATCGAGCATACGTTAGTACCCTCTTACGCATAGCGGATGCGCCAGACTTACCCTTATTAACTAACTCGTCCTGCTGCTTCTTAGTCCTGCCGTGCTTGAGGGCTGTCGCGCCTTGGGGGTACTCGCGTATGATCCCGTTGTTAGCTAGGTACTGCTCAAGCAATACTTCCATTTCTTCTCTAGCTTTTTCTTTTTCTTCCCATGATTTAAGTTTGGGCGTGATACTCCTCTCACTACCCCTAGTCAGTTTTACTGCCATAATGTACCTCCTAAAGTTGTGGTGATGCGTTTCAGCCTCAAGTGCATCAAGCTCGATCTCTAGACACGTTATAGAGTAATCAAGGGACACCAGAAAGGAGACATAAACCCCTCTCATACACCCTAACGTCCGTGGCTTAACTAGTGAGCTATTAACTCTACTGCCGTATCGTATCTTAGTCAAGCATTTCTTTGTAAAGATCGACCATTTTTGTGTGTACATCTATTCTATTATCTAATAGTGTGTATACACGTTGTTCTATAGGTGACCCTTGTAGCTGGACGACAGTACATTTGTGGTCTTGTCCTGATCTGTGTACACGTGCATTAGCTTGGGCATAAATCTCTAGCGAACTGGTAGGCCCCCACCAAACAACCGTATTCGCAGCGGTTAGTGTAACTCCGTGTGCCGCAGCTTGCGGTTGGATTACCAACACGCGGGGGTCATCTTTAGTTTGAAATCGGTGGAATATGTCAGTCCGTTTAGGTGCAGATACATCTCCACGAATAATCTCGGTGGATATGTTCTCGCCTATAAGCCTACGGTAAAGTATGTCTATAGTGTGTTTGAACGGCACGAACACGAGCACTTTCTTACTACTCTCGTCTATCACCTCACGAAGGACCTTGTATCGGTTCTTAATGTCAAACTCCAATGCCTCTCCGTTATCGGTGTACACGGCACCGGAGGATATTTGCAAGAGCTTACTCATATTTATAGCTGCATTGGGGGCTGTTACTTCTTCCCCTGCAGCCTGTAAAACAAGTTTATCTTTAAGCTCCTTGTAGTACTTTTTCTGCTGCCGAGTAAGCTCCACCGTTCGTTTGGCGTATACCATAGGTGGTAGGTCTAGGCACTCTTCTTTAGTGTACCGGATAGCAGGTTGCAGTGCGTTATACACTGTTTCAGTAGCTGTCTCTTTAGGCACCCATTTAAAGTTAGTTATTTTGTACATTACTTGGTCACGAAACGAACCAAAAAATTTAGGGATGGCAGTCGGGTTGACTAGTTTTGCAATGCCGTAGGCATCTAAAGGCGACTGGGCCGCAGGGGTCCCCGTCATCATCCACAACCAAGTCTTGTCAGTTAGCAGCTTGTTCAGTGTTTTCCAACGCTTGGTTTGTGGGTTTTTATAGTGTGTGGCTTCATCTACAATGATGCAGTCGAATCCACCCTTAGCAATCTCATCGGCAACAATCTCCACTCCATCGTAGTTAATAACAACATATTCGGAGCCTTGCCTAATTATCTTCTTTCGTTTCTCCTTACCCCCATACGCCACATCGACTGTGCGGTGCATGGCAAAACTAAACAAGTCATTACGCCATGCGCTATCCATGATAGACAGCGGGCATATAACTAATACCCTGTTCACCTTTCCCTGTGTCATCAGGAAGTCAGAAGCCCATATGGCCGATGCGGTTTTGCCAGTGCCTTGCTCGTTAAAGCAGAAAGCCCTTCGGTTCATGGTTAGGAATGCGGAAGTGGTTTTTTGGTGGTCGTATGGTTTGAACTGCCCTGTCCATTCATACCGCCCCTCAATGGGTGAGGGTACTTTTATGTTCAACTTCTTTAGGGTGTGGGCCTCATCTATGCCCCAGTTAACTACTACTTCATCTTTTGATACTTTCTGACTCTTCTCGATAACTGTAGTTACTTTGTTTGGGTTTCTCAGGCGCAATACTACCGCCTTGTTATCTAATATCTGCACTCTGTTCTCCATCGCAACGCCGTGTGGCGCGGTGTTAGTGGGTCACTAACTTACTTTTTACGGCCTTTACTGAGCGTACCACCCGCCGAACGGTTACGCTTTCGGCTCTGTACAGTTACACCGTCTTTATTAGAGCCTCCACGGGCTAACGGTTTATTATGCGCTACGTCTTTGCCCTCTCTTTTATCGGCTTTGCCGTTCTTGTTATCGTCTTTACCTGTCTTATCCATCTTTCGACGGGCACGCTGACGTTCCATACGTGCCTTAAATTCTTTACTGCCGACAGGCTTGTTCTTCTGTTTCTTACGATCTTCTTTGTTTTTGTAAGGCATTAGTTACTCCCATTATGTACGCATACGGTAACTGGGCAGTGTCTTCTACACAGTCCATTCGGGCGTGGATTCCAGACATCTTTATCAGCAGCGGTCTTCATAGCCTCATACTTACCTAGCCATTTATCCCACAAGGAACTGGTATCATACTCGTGATATTTAGATTTGATAAGGTCGTGACTAACTACAAACACTAAACCCGCTTGTACTTTCTTTATTTCAGGGTAGTTTATAAACACACATAATGCCATTAATTCTAGCTGCCCTGTGTCTGCATACCGTGCGTTCTTGCCAGTCTTGTAGTCTATAACCCATGCAACACCACTTACTCTATCAACTATCAATAGGTCTGCAATACCACGAAACCATACGTCTTTGTCGTAAAACCCGCATGCAGTAAGGTTCTCAGTTACGCCCATCTTCTTTTCGCATAGCTTATCTCCTCGTTTTGCATTGAGTGAGTCGAGCATAGTCTTGGCATAGTCAAACTTCTTAGGGAGTGGGGTGCCACTACCTATGTAATCTTCAGCAGCTTGGTGAAACTGATTTCCGTATAGAATCGCATCGGTCTGCACGAACGGATATTCTTTGAGTACTTTCTCGTGGTAGAACTGTTTGGGGCATTGTTCAAATGCCTTAATTTTGCTAAACGACCACGGTGCTATACTCATTCACATCCCCCATAAGATTTTCCTACCTCGCTCTCGCAGTCGAGTGGTAGTCCCTCTGCCCAATCCGGCACCTGACGCATGCATGATTCAACGAACGGGCGCGCCCATTCCATATCTTCATCTTTTACTACAACTACTGCGGAGTCGTGTACAGTTAGCGCAATACGGCACTTCTTGCTCATTTGTAACATCTGTTCCCCGATAATGCAACGCGCTATTGCCTGACATACATTCTCAACTACCTTCCCGCCGTAGATATTAGTTGTCCCACGGCGTGTCCTATAAGAGTATTGTGGACGACCGTCTAGTATTTCTGATGATAACTCGTCATAGCGTAATAACAAACCTGAAGGTAGTAGTATGCCATGTTTAGACCCTACCACTTCAAATACGCCTTTCCTGCCTACCTGCATGCTATCACCGTTAGCCATATGTAGTAGCATGGTTTGGCAGTCTTCCCATAACTGGCTTATGGCTGAATAATCATCTCTGTATATGTTAATTATTCGCCTTGCCTCCGGTAGTTCTATGGCAACGCCGAACGACTGTAGTTGGGCTTGGAATCTAATCGCGCCCATTCCATAACCTGCACCTAGTATGGTTTGTTTACCTAAAAACCTTTGGTCTTTAGTTACTTGGCCTTCAGGTATCTCATGTATACTAGCTGCCATCTTTACGTAAACGTCTTCTTTCTTGGCGAACGCCTCTGTCAGGTCATCTTGTTCAGCAAACCACGCTAATACTCGCGCTTCGATCTGAGACGAATCAACATCAATTAACGTGTAGCCTTCGGGGGCCAATATACTACTCTTTAACTTCTTACCGTTTGGTCCACGGCTCGGTAGGTTCTGGATGTTTATCTTATCATCACCTCCCCACCTCCCTGTGTGTGCGGCGTAATACCTTACTGGGACCGGCAAAGTCCCCCGTTTGCCTATGTCTATAAACCTCTGAGTACGTGTTTCCTCAAGGGTGCTTTTCGTGCCTAGACGTGCGGCAACCGCTGATTGCACTCGATCATCCTCATGGTCAGCCAGTGCTTTAAACTCTTCATCACTTTTCGCAAAGGCAAAGGTATCCTTGCCCGTACGTAAACTCTTTTTCATGGGTGGCACTACACCTAAACTCTCAAGCACTGCGGCAAACTTAGGGTTGGACATTAAATCCTGTTTCGATACGCCGCAATTCTCAAGCAGTTGATCCTTGCGTTCCTTTATGTCCTCCAAGTGCTGCTCAAGTAACCCGATATCTAACTCAATAAAAGGTTCTGTGAACATACGCAACGTCATGTCGATTATCCGTAATTCCTGCTTTGGGAAACCTTTCTTCAGAAAAATACTGAATAGTTTATGTGTTAACTCGACATCGTTTATGCAGTAGTCCCCGTATAGCGCCAAATCCTCTTCTGAAAAATCAGCTCGGCGCTTGCCCAAAGCGTTTAGTACTTCGGTTCCCTTAGCCCCGATTTGATATCTCTCAGTGAGCGCGCGGAGACTGCCACCAACTTCCACCCCATGTAGAGCGCGGGAGATACACAGAGTATCGGCATACATGCGAGGATGAGTATCAAACAGCCAAGAGAGAATGGCACCATCAAACATAGTGTTGTGAGCAAGTACCATACTTTCTGCCCAGTTGAAGGTATGTAGGTACCTCTGAATTTGTTCGTGCGTTCCACTCGCCCATTCTGTTCCTTCATTATTCACCTTAACACCCACGCCAATCACCTCGAAACGGCGATCACGTACGTACTCCTCAGTAGTTAATTTAGACAGAGAGTATTCTTTGTCGTAGTAAGTTTCAAAATCTACCGTGATCAAGTCCACTACCCGACCTCCAGTAGCTTCTGCATGTAGTGACCCGCCTTAGCCAGATCATTATCGTTCTTCTCCCTAGCGAGGTACTTGATGATGTTCCCTTTTAGGTAACCGACAAATTCATCTCTAGTCATCCACGCTGCCATCGCGTCCCAAGGCTCTATTGATAAGTCCTTGTAGTGTGCCCCACCAACCTGTCTTTGGTTGGCGGCTTGTGGCTTTTTTTCGGTGCTTTTCGCTTCCTCCATTGCACCAAACACTGCTTCTGCTGTGCCTAGGCTTGTAATTATCTTGTGGGCGTAGCCGTACGATGTACCAGTAGCCTTCGCGACCTCTGCTACCGTGGATGTTTTATTTGCAATCATATAAGCCATAATCTTCTCGGCTTTGGGTGATGGTTTATTGGTCATACTATCGTTCTCCTATAAATCTAAAGTGAGTTGTCGAGGGTCAACGTTCCTACCCCCAACGTAAATCAACACGTCATCAATATTATCCTCGTTAATGACAATGCTTATGCCGCCGTTGTTCTTTATATCAGACAGGTTCTTTTCTTGCAAGGGTGTGGGTTTGTTTTTACCTGCTTTACATTCAATACCAAAGAATCTACCTTCGTAGCATCCTATGATATCTGGCACTCCGCTCTTACCGTAACCTCCGGTAACTGGGTAGAAGTAGTAAGCTCCTAACGTCTTTAGGTGTGCAGCTACTTTCTTCTTAACTTTTGCTTCAGGGGTCATCGCCATAAGTCTATCCTAGGAACTGGTATCACAGCGAAAGGAAGATAGGGGCAGAGAACTGCCCCCTGTTAGTGGCTCACTAACATCCCTCGCGGAATACCCAAAATACATCAGCATCTATGCGCCTACCCACTCCGTGGATCATAGCTGTTGGAGTGGTCAAGCCAGTCATCATGAGTAAGGCCAACTTCTGCTGCACCCATAGTGGTAGGTCATCCACAGAAGCGTACTCCCCACTGTCCACGCTGTCAACTTCTATGCCAATGCATGATACATGAGCGGCCTTGGTACGTGGGCTTATGTATACACGGCATATGTTGTCTTCATGTGGTAACCCGTTACCGTGTGACATAGAACATGCCCTCGCCCGCGTTGAACCCTACCCCATCTACGTAGTCATCGTCCGGTATCATGTTGAGTACGGATAGTTTTTGCATGATATCTTCGGGTAGTTCCGTATCTAGGTACCGTGTTGAGTGCGGGTCAATCGTAAACTCCCAAGTGGATTGAGCATTGTTTATACCCACCACATCAAATACCTGCCGCCCCATGCGTTCGTACACATAGACAAACCATAGTGGCACTGAACGGTTTTTAAGATCGATGAGCCTATCTTGTTTTTCAAATAGTGTAGACAGCCGATCCTTAAATCCTGAATCCAAAAACTGGTGGTCCAACTTCACCAAATGCGATAGCTCTTGAATCAAAACAGAATTACAAAATGACTCGACTGAATTTAGGCTAGTCCCGACATCAATCACTGCATCCTTGGCCTCGTTGAATTCGGTCTTTGCCTCGGATAGTACCTTGTCTACTGCATAGGTAGCCTCACGCACGCGTATGCCTGCCAAGTCTCTTGGTAGCATCACTCGCATATACTTCTTAGCATTGCGTATGGCTGTATCCTTGTTGATGGACATCCGCATGTAATACTGATCCCGCCATTCTGAATACTTATTATTCTCTATGGTTGAGGCGTAGACTGTGTACATCTTCTCACCCTTACGATCAGCTCGGTAGTTGCCGTGGCCAACCCACCCTAATACATACGGGCAATCGTCTCGGTACAGCCAGTAGCTGCTAGTATTGCGTCGGCACTTCTTTGTACGTAATACCTTGCACACCTCGTCCGCGAATGCGAACGCACTAGGTACATCGCCTATGTGGTTATTGTTATTAGCCATCATCTGCTCCATATCTTCTAATGCCTTGGTTACAAATAAATGCTTGTATCCCATTATCGTTCTCCTGTTGTTTAACCATTTCTAACTTTGTTGAACGCATCATGTACTGACTGCGCTAATCGTTTCATCGCCGCACGTGCCTCGGGAGTTTCCTCCTGATCAGCACGTCTTTCTATTTGGTACACTCGATGTGATACTGTCTCCTCCATAATCTTTATTGCTTGTTCGTAATCCATGTAGACCTCCTACAGCTTCATTATTAAATCCTGTGGTACACGTTCTGCTGGTGCCCCCCTAGTAAGGCACATACATATTAACTCGTTACTGGCAGTTACATGTCCCGCGATTTTATGTTTACGTGCTTACCTGTATCAGGCTTTGCACTTTTGTTGTCCAGTATGCACCATAGCACAGGGCACGCCCATTGACCCCATGATCCACCAAGGTACCCATCGGTGAGGACAATCGCAGCTTGCGGCTTGACTCCTTCAGCAATGAGATGTTTGGGAACACACTCAACATCGGTGCCACCACCGCCCGTGGGCTTGGTTGTCTTGACGATGTTGTCGATTTCATGCGTGGCGTACTTCTCATCCCCACACACACGTGTATCCCAGTACAGTAGACGTATGCCATCGGGGTGTACGGTTTCGCAGATACATTTAATCTCGGACATAAACGCAGTGAGTTCTTGTTGGCCAATGGAGCCTGACGTATCAATGGCAATGACCAGTTCACCCACCTGCTCGCTGATACCGCTAGGCATGTAGTAACCTGATGACACGTAACGTCTGTTCGGTCGTTGCCATGTCGAGTAGTCGCTACCTGCACACGTGGTCTGGACAAACTCACGCAATACCTCGCGCCAATCCACCTGTGGTGCAAGCAACTCGTCGATATCACGATCACCACCTGACCCCAACTTACCTGCGATTAGTGCACCCTGACGTATGGCCTCGTCAATCTCCCGTCCCAATTCGCGGTTCTCATCGGGCGTAAGTTCTTTCGCTGCCTCCCAGTCATGGACATCGAAACCTCCATGACCGACAGCGGTGTTTTGTGTACCTGTTGTACTACCTGACCCCGTTTGGCCTTTTGGTGGTAAGCCGTTATCACGTAAGTCATTAAATACTGCGGAGCTGTCCCAGTCACGGTACTTCACATCGAGGCACCCACCCTGTGGCATGACTGCCCAACCATCTTTGTTGTCATCTGCGATCTTGATGTTGATCACAAAATCACAGGCCATGTTTGCAAGTTCAGCATCCAAGTCATACATCCATCGCCATGTAATCAAGTGGCGGTAGAGCTTGTGATAAGACTCATGCAATACAAGAAACCGTAATTCGGCATCAGTAAGTGACTCGATAAACGTACGTCCGTACACCTCATCACGCCCATTGGTATACGCTGTTGGGTAGTCCTCATCCACCGAACGATCACCAATCATTAGAATACCTGCGAGGGCAACGTACTTGGGGTTGCCCATGATATCGACGGCTGCTTTGGACAGTCGTTGTTCTGCTGTAAGTTGTTTACCTATGGCTAGCATGTTGTCTTTCTCCTATTTTTTGTCGGCGGCGAACATGTAGTTGTTCTGTAACGCCCAGTCTTTGAATTTACCGTTAGTCATCACCACCTGTCGGTGTGCGTACTTTTCTGAGGTAACCCCGTTGGCGAACATACCTTGTGCTTCCTTGTCGAGGCGCACCATGTAGTCCATCCATGCATTGACCCAGTCATGCCCCATGTTGGCTAGACTCCTGTAGAGCACCATACACACAGCGGCTGCACTGTCCGGTACCTTGGCCCCACGTGGGTCATCCTTGATAGACTGCAATGACGGTAGTTGGTCGGCTAACTTAACAAACGCCATCAAGTCCATCGCGCCGCGCTGCCCTATGGTGCCTATTAGTTGTGCCACTAATGACTGATCATCGAAGTGTTCACGTATCTTTAACCAGTCAGACGCCGCCTCAAGTGAGCGCGGGGTAACAAACGCAGTACGTTGCGCCTTGGGGTGAAATATGTACGGGTTATCATCGGGGTCTTTGACATCCTCAAAACTATGGAACAGGTTGGGGTTGTCGTTGCACCAACCGAGTAACGTGTGGTCAACATCATTGTTTATGCCCCACTCGATCCACTCCATGTTGCTAGGTTTACGTAGGGTAATCACAGTGATGCGATTGCGTGCGTGTGGTGGTAGTAGATCACCAACACCTTCTGCGCCAAGGTTAGTCGTAGCAAACACTATGCTGTCAGGGTGCAGTTCGTAGCCACCGATCTTGCGCTCCAACATAACACGCAGTAACGCGTTCTTCACCGCAGGGTTGGCCTTGCCATACTCGTCGATCATGAGAATGATAGGGTTCTTGTGGTGTGCACCCAGTTCCTCGTTGGTCGCGTACGAAACGTAATCGGCACCGTTGAGTTCAGACATCTTGGGTATGGTGATGTCACCCAAATCCTTGGTGGTACAGTCGAAGTAGCACGGTGTGTGCTTGGGTAGGTCACGTGATAACGTGGTAAGCAGTGATGACTTACCTGTACCCATATGTCCTTGAAGTAGCACGGTGCGTTTGTTACCACCATGCCGTATGGTTGTTGCTGCTTGGTCTAGGCCAAGTGCGTACATCTGAGTTGCTGAGTTCATAGTATTCTCCGTAAAGTATTGGGTGTTAGTGAGCCACTAACATTTATTTAGTGCTATTTTCGATTCCGAGTTTTATCACTCGTCCTCTAGTTTTGAGTTAATTGGAAAGTCGGTTTCACGGCTGCGCAGGCGAATCTCTGAATGGCGGCGTTCGTGTTCGTACACAAATGCTTTTTGCTTGTCAGTGAGGGGTGCTAATCTCGCGATTGTTTCGTCAGCTTTTTGTATGTGATTCATTCTGGCTCCTTCAACTGTTATTTAGTGATAGCAAAACCATCATCGTCAAGTGATGGAAGTGATTTGATGATGCGGTCCACTGCCAGTTTAGTCTCACCACGCAAGTATTCATCCTCGCGCAGTGCGTCTGGTGTGATACCGCGCAGTGCATCATCTAGCTTCAGCCGCATAGCAGACATCTGGCTATCGCCTGTTACGTTGCATACATCCAATAGGTCAACGAGATCGACCACGTTGGATACTAACGTGTCACGAAACACTTTCTTCTGTTCAGACTCGTCGTAGTCAAGACGCTCGGACATCTTGGACAGTGCTTTATAGGCGCGCTTCCATACATCGTTCATGGCATCGGTTAACATGGCGGAGTAATACGATTGGTAGTGATCACGCACTAACTCGTTACCCTCGGCACCCACATCCACCCTGAAATCACCTGCGTCTGGTAGTGGTATGTACGAGAAACGGAATTTGAATTTACCCGCTAGACTACCACCGGACGGATAGTCACTGTATGAGAACAGTTTACCAAGCCGTTCATGTGACTCGATTATCGCCTGCTCGTAGGCATCAAGAAACTGCTGCTTGAGCCTGTCATATTCTACTTGCAGTTCGGTCATCTGTTTGTGGTACTTGAAATACTGTGTGGTGGGCAGTAGTCGTGAGCCAAGATCAGACCAAGGCATCGTCATGCTAGAGTGTACGTTGCGTACGTTAGCTGTAAACTTCTGTACCGCCGTGAGTTCATCGCAGTGCCCAAGTAGTTTCTTGTGGACATTTGCGATACCTGCCTCGGCATAGTTGGTCGCAGTAACGTCTTGTGACGCACGCTTGTCTAACTTGCGCCCAGTCCACGTACTGATGCTTAACTCTACTAGCATTGCGGAAGTGCCTATAGATGGTATGGATAGTTCAGGTTTAGTTGTTAGTGAGCCACTAACACCTAACTGCTCTCGCCAAGGTTGTTGTACTGTAGTTTCTTGTGACATGTCGTTCTCCTGTTTGACATAGGGTTGTGTACTCCGGCATCCCGTTGGGTCGTGCTCGGAATACCTATTATAGCATAAGTATCAGTACATGTCAAGTAATGCCAATACGTATGTAGAAGTGTAAAGTTCTGTTGTTTAGTGTAAAGTTCTTATATTGTTCGGAAGCAAGTGTTTGATTTATAAGTAAAGTTCGAATGTTCGGTGATTTCAAAAGAGGGGGCAAGCGCCGAAGAGGGGAGGACGGAGGGAGGATAAACGAACATTGTTAGTGAGGCACTAACTACCCATTGTATATAACTTTCTATAAAACGAATAATATATATATATATAAGAAAACTAAACAAACTAAAAAAGCTGATAGTTAAGTTATCTCATGATACTTCTATGCCTATCACCAAACAGCACAAAACTGTAATGTACGTTTAACAGATTGAAAAACCGTACTTTATGCGAACATTACGAATAATAGCGCGAACAATGGCTCGGCGCGACATAGGTAACTGGTATCAATGGCTCGGCGCGACATAAGTAACTGGTATCAAGTGTTAGTGAGCCACTAACATGCATGCGACCCGGCCGGAGTAAGGTAGTGCGTGGTGACGTGTATACGTAGGCTCGGCGCGACATAAGTAACTGGTATCAAAAGCCCCGACTAGCGGGGCTTAGATATTACTTGGATGTAGTTAATTTTACTGGCGCGCTTGGCACTATGGGGAGAGAAGTAACATGCGCTGTGAAGCCTTCGCGCTTGTATTCCTCGCATGCCATTTCCGCATGTTCTCGGGATTCGAACACTTCCAAATCGGTTTCTTCCCACACCCCATAATCCCTCAAGTGTTTTTCCACTATGTGCACGTGTTTTAACTGCTTAATAATTTGACGTACGTAAGTTAACTTTTTCATTTGCTATTCCCTTGTTAGTGAGCCACTAACATTGTTAGGTTAATGCCCCGACTAGCGGGGCATGGTAGGTTACTTGCGGACAATTCCCGTAAGTAGTTCAAGAGCTGTATCAATTGTCTGCACCATTTCAGCAATGTTGAAATTTGCTTCTTCGGTAGCTTGGCAGCGTTTGCGCATTGCTAGCAAACTGTCTAAACAAAATTGGTCAGTTGTCCTGACCCGTGATGTCTTATCACCTTTAGACTCGGCCTGTTCTGCCCGTGCTTCAATCTTTAATCGCTTTTCAAACTGGCGTCTCAGGTCTCCAATTCTAGTGCCAATTTGCTGTTGATGGTAAAACTTGTTAGCAGTTGTCATCTCAAGTTTGCTGGTCGTGTAGTCTTTCCGGTCTTCTGACCTGACTAGTTGATCAGAAGGTGTTGCTAGCATTTTCTGTACTGTTGTACTGAACCCCGCTATAACGCATTGCTGCACCGCTTGATACTCTTCGACAGTCGATGTCGATTTATTCTTGTCGGTATACTTACCTTGCTTGTCTACCTTCGGGGCCATTAGATCACTCGGTCTTGTATAGCCATCACCTATCAGTGAATCGAGCGCATTAACTATCGCGTTGTCTGCACTCGCCGCCTTTTCGATAAACTTCGCAACTGCTTGTATAGTCGCGGCTGTGATTTGCTTAACACTGTTTTCTGTAGTCATAATAATATTTCCGTAAAGTTAATTTAAGTTTAGTTACCATTGCTTGGCAACTGGGACCATTAAACTAAATACGTGATAACTTGTCAATAGATAAACTGACACTATGGCATTATCTGATAGTTCTAGCCATGATATGTTAGTGGATCACTAACACCCTACCCCACCCCCATAGGCCACTTCACATATTGGGACTCCCTCTTATCTATATATTACTAGTTTCCACGAGCAACCCTGTTTTTTCTGAGTTCGGTACCCCCACCCCCCTTAAATAGGGAACACCCCCCACTAGGAGTCCCAACCTCCTTGCACAAAAACAAATTATTGTGTATAAATCGGCAGTAACGGTTAATAACCTGCGGATACAATATGTCTTTAGTGCTTGAGCCAGAGATTGGCGTACCTTATTCAGAGGACGTGCCTTACATGGATTTGCGTGCACGTGCAGAAGCAGCATGCAACACTGCCATTATGCTAGGAGATCACGGGCTATCTACTGAACCTACCACTGAAGATGAAGCTATTGCTGCCAAACTCGCGTTAGCTTACGCAGATAGCCCCACAAAGACTTCTAAAAAAGCCTCCGCTAAACGAGTATCTACGTTGCCCCCCGCTGCTTTAGTCGCTACTCACGGTATACTCACTGAATTCGGCCACTCTATTGTCGATAGCGCAGTGCAAGTACGCCATTTAGTCACTAACAAACTGATTGAAGAGACCGAAAACCCTGATCCTCGCGTTCGCATACGGGCCTTGGAGCTTTTGGGTAAGATTTCAGATGTTGGTTTGTTTACAGACAAGACTGAAGTCACAATAACCCACAGGACTACCGATGAATTGCGTGAAAGCCTGCGCAGTAAGCTGTCAAAGCTCGTAAGTCCTGATGAAGATGTGATAGAAGCAGAGTTTGTTGACCCTGATGCCGTAGATGTGGACGCAGAACTAGGCATTGAGGGGGATTACAGTGAGTAATGCTGAGTTAGACTTCTCAGAAGCTGATATACAGCAGTTATTAGACAACTTAGACGCCTTCTCACCTGAAGAAATAGCAGAAATTGATAAAATGGCGGGGGAATTAGGCACGCGCAAGCAGAATAAGGCTGCGTACGATGACTTGATCAATTTCTGTAAGCTGATGATGCCCGAGTTCATTGTAGGTAAACACCACCGCATACTTGCTGACATGCTAATGGGCATTGAAAGGGGTGAAAAAGACCGTATTTGCGTCAATATACCCCCTAGACATGGTAAATCTCAGCTTGTTTCTATCTTCTTTCCAGCATGGTTTTTGGGTAGAAACCCCAATAAAAAAGTCATGATGGTGTCTCATACGACTGATTTAGCCGTAGATTTTGGGCGTAAAGTACGTAACTTAATAGCTACAGATGCCTATCTTTCGGTATTCCCTACCGTAAAACTAGCACAAGATAGCAAGTCAGCAGGTAGATGGAACACCAACGTTGGGGGAGAGTACTATGCGTGCGGTATAGGCAGTGCACTAGCAGGCCGTGGTGCTGATCTATTGCTAGTCGATGACCCACACTCAGAGCAAGACGTAATTAATGGCAATTTTGAGGTGTTCGCCAAAGCCTACGAGTGGTTTACGTTCGGTGCTCGTACTCGTCTGATGCCGGGTGGTAGGGTAGCTATTATACAGACTCGATGGCACATGGACGATCTAACAGGGCGGGTTACAAATGACATGGCTAAGAATAACCGTTCGGATCAATACGAAGTTGTTGAGTTCCCTGCTATACTTGAAGTTCAGAACAAGAAAACAAACCGATATGTAGAAAAACCCTTATGGCCTGAATTTTTTGATCTTGAAGCTCTGTTACGGACTAAGGCATCCATGCCTACGTTTCAGTGGAATGCTCAGTACCAACAAGACCCTACGTCTGAAGAAGCGTCAATCGTTAAGCGAGAGTGGTGGAACTTGTGGGAGCAAGACAACCCGCCCTCGTCTGAGTACCTAATCATGTCTTTGGACGCAGCGGCAGAAACACACAACCGCGCTGACTACACAGCACTTACTACTTGGGGTGTTTTTTTCAATGAGGACACAAATGCATACAATATAATACTTATGAACAGTATTAAGAAACGTATGGAGTTTCCCGAGCTAAAACAACTAGCAATGGAAGAGTATGCTGAGTGGGAGCCAGATGCGTTTATCGTGGAGAAGAAAAGCGCGGGCACTGCACTGTACCAAGAAATGCGGCGTATGGGGTTACCAGTGTCTGAGTATACGCCCCATCGAGGGTCCGGTGATAAACTAGCGCGCCTTAATTCTGTTGCAGATATTGTAGCATCAGGTATATGCTGGGTGCCTCCTACTAGATGGGCAGAGGAAGTAGTAGAAGAGATCGCTGGGTTTCCTTTCATGAGTCACGATGACTTAGTGGACTCAACGGTGATGGCACTTATGCGGTTCAGGCAAGGTGGATTCATACGCTTACCTACTGATGAGCCAGAAGAGCAGCAATACTTTAAACAACGTAGAAGCGGGTTTTATTAATGACCTTGTCAAAAGAATTTGAAGAGTATTTAGCGACAGGGGTTTCCCCCAAGGCTAAAGGGTTACTACGTAAGGCAGCATTAAAGATGCCCAAAGACAGACGGGCAGGATTTCTTGCGAGTCTTAAAATGGGTGATAGTGAATTTCAAATGGCGGTACAAGACCGTATGCCAGAAGGGGCTGATCCTGTAGACCCGAGCAGGTTTAGGCACCATGATTACGATATACCCGGAAAAAGCATGAATTTGACTTCTGCGGGGAGTTACATAACCCCCAATAATCCAGAAGGTCGTAGCAGGACAGTACGCACTAGGTATGGGGATTATTCTCTTCCAACAGAGCCAGATACAGTTAATACTTATGGATTAGGTAATAACCTTACGACTATAGCCCACGAGTACAGGCATAGACAAGGTTTAGAAGGATTACCCCCCGGAAATACAGGCCCCACAAGGCGCTCATATGGCACGAACGCGGATTCAGCGGAGTACCTCAATACAATTCAAGACTTGATGGGGGTCGAGAACGAGAGAGAACTTAGGAAAGAGTTACAATTTACAGCTTTTGGTTTTAAAAACGCAGAGTGGAATAAGAAGTATCATACTCGCGCTTCTGAGATTGCTGAATTGGCAGAAGACCCAGATACCCCACTTGAGGAATTAGTTAAGGGAGCCAGATTTTTTTTAGATCACCACGCAACACAAAATATGACGCACGATGCAGTTACGCGTGGCGATAAGAATAAAAAGAAAGCAGAGGAGGCTGGAGAAGACCCCGCCTTTAAAGATACTATGTCTCCAGATAATTTTAGGACAAGTCGTTTTTACGATGAAAATATCAAAGAAAAAAGTTTCTTGGACAAACTCCGACAGGTAGTTAGGGATTAAACTATGGCAATTGAGAAGGGTATATACGCAGCACCAGAAGGTATAGATGACGTAGAGGAATCTGAACTAGAGATAGAGATAGTTAACCCTGAGATGGTCACTCTAGATGATGGTAGCGTAGAGATCACTATTATTCCGGGCGCTGAAGAATCTGACCTCATGGACTTCGATGCTAATCTAGTAGATGCGTTAGATGAAGGCTACCTAAACGAGTTAGCAGGTGACCTACTAGGTATGGTAGACGCTGACGTAGATAGCCGTAAAGAGTGGGCAGACACCTACGTTAAAGGGCTTGATATCCTAGGGTTTAAGTACGAAGAGCGTACTAGTCCTTGGCAAGGCGCTTGCGGTGTTAATTCTACCGTGCTTGCTGAAGCAGCTATCCGTTTTCAAGCAGAGACCATGAGTGAGACTTTTCCTGCTGCTGGCCCTGTACGAGTTAAGGTCTTAGGTAAAGAAACTAAAGACAAGTTAGAAGCCGCAGAGCGTGTCAAAGCCGACATGAATTACGAGCTTACAGAGAACATGGTTGAGTATCGCCCCGAACACGAGCGTATGCTATACAGCCTAGGGTTAGCGGGATCAGCGTTTAAGAAAGTTTACTTTGACCCTACTATGGGTAGACAAGTAGCGATCTACATTCCCGCAGAAGACGTTATCGTGCCATACGGCGCGTCCAACATAGAGTCGGCAGAGCGTGTTACTCATGTAATGCGTAAGACCAAGAATGAAATGTTGCGCCTACAAGTTAGTGGGTTCTATTCTGGTATAGAGTTGGGGGAACCAGCCCCGTTCCATACAGATATTGAAGAGAAAAAAGCCGAAGAAGGTGGTTACGACATCACCGACGATGACCGGTACACCGTTTACGAGATTCATGCTGAACTTGATATAGAAGGTGTGGATGAAGAAGACGGACTAGCAAAACCCTACATAGTCACAATTGAACGGGGCACAGGAGAGATACTTGCCATACGTCGTAATTGGGACGAGTCAGACATGCTAAATATGAAGCGTCAGCACTTTGTACATTACGTGTACGTGCCGGGATTTGGCTTCTACGGGCTTGGGTTGATACATATAGTAGGGGGGTACGCTAAAGCAGGAACGTCGATTATACGGCAACTAGTGGACGCTGGTACGTTAGCTAACTTACCGGGAGGTTTGAAGTCTCGTGGGTTACGTATCAAAGGTGATGATTCTCCTATAGAACCGGGAGAGTTTAAAGACGTTGATGTGCCATCAGGTAGCATCCGCGAAAACATCATGCCCCTACCGTACAAAGAACCTAGCCAAACCCTGCTGTCTCTACTTAACCAGATAACTACTGAAGGCCGTCGTTTAGGTGCTATCAGTGATATGAACATATCTGACATGTCCGCTAATGCCCCTGTAGGAACTACGTTGGCGCTACTAGAGCGCACGTTAAAACCAATGGCAGCGGTACAAGCTCGCGTACACTACGCTATGAAGTTAGAGTTTAAGATGCTCAAGGCTATAATGGCTGAAGAAGCGTCGATAGATTACGACTACATACCTAATAGAGGTGAAGTGTCAGCGCGTCAAGCCGACTACGCTATGGTCGATGTGATCCCTGTAAGTGATCCCAATAGCTCTACGATGGCGCAGCGAGTAGTGCAGTACCAAGCAGTGTTGCAGATGTCGCAACAAGCACCCCAGATATACAACCTCCCTCAATTGCATCGCCAGATGATTGAAGTGCTCGGCGTCAAGAACGCTGATAAGTTAGTCCCTACGGAAGATGATATTAGACCTACTGACCCCGTAAGCGAAAACATGAACGTGCTAACAGGTACCCCTATAAAAGCGTTCTTAAACCAAGACCACGAAGCGCATATAGCGGCGCACCAGTCGTTTATGCAAGACCCTATGGTTGCTCAAACTATCGGTCAGAACCCACAGGCACAGCAGATTATGGCTGCGCTACAAGCTCACTTAGCCGAGCATATAGGGTTCAGGTACCGTAAGCAGATGGAAGACAAGCTGGGCGTTACCCTACCACCACCGAATGAAGAGCTACCTGAAGAGATTGAAGTTCATCTATCTAAGCTCATATCGGAGGGCGGTAAACAGCTTACGCAACAACATCAGCAGGAAGCAGCACAGAAAGCAGCGCAACAACAGCAGCAAGACCCCGTACTCCAGATACAGCAAGCAGAGCTACAGGTTAAGCAGCAGGAAGTGCAGCGCAAAGCGCAGAAAGACCAGTCCGACATGCAGCTTAAACAAGCAGAGCTACAGCGCAAAACGCAAAAGGATCAAGCTGACGCGGCAATAGATCAGCAACAACTCGAAATCGAAAGGCAAGAGTTGGAAATAGATGCTCAGAAGGCGGGGGCTAAACTAGCTGCGGATAGAAGGACAGCTAATACTAAACTCGACCTAGACTTAATGAAGACAACTAGTGAGGTCAATAAAAAGCGCAAGGAATAAATAATGGCTAAAACCGTCTTTGACGTGCTCAAGAACAAAATCGAGGATGATATGTCCTCTGCAACAGAATTTCTAAGTAATGGGGGAGCTAAAGACTTCGCTCAGTATAAAGAAATAACAGGAATGCTACGAGGTCTCACTTCCTGCCTGAACCATGTAAATGACCTCTCGCGTAACTATATGGACGATGACGATGACTGATCTAACGATAGTACATAAAGAAGCAGAAAACGACGAAGAGCTTGACCTACAAATACCCACTCCTGTGGGGTACCGAGTCTTAGTAGCCATGCCAGAAGTAGAAAATACGTACGGCGAAACCGGCATTCTCAAATCCAGTAATGACATGCACAACGAATACATCATGTCCACTATTGGAGTTGTACTCGATATGGGTGCGGAAGCATATTCTGACAAAGAGCGTTTTCCTACTGGCCCTTGGTGTAAGACGGGGGACTATGTAATGTTCCGTGCCAATACTGGTACGCGGTTTAGAGTAGGTGGCGTTGAATATCGTCTGATGAATGATGATTCAATTGAAGCAGTGGTAAACGATCCTCGTGGCGTTACACGAGTGTGAGGAGTAGATAATGGGATTTGAAAAAGTAGAATACACCTTTCCTGACGAACAGGAAGACAAAGGTATAGAGATAGAAGACTCTAGTGCTATAGAAATTGACATATCTGGTAAACCCGCTCCAGAAGAAAAGCCTGCCGAAGAAGAAAAAGAAGTAGAGGTAGAGCTTGAGATTGTAGACGATACGCCGAAAGCAGATAGGGGGCGCAAGGCTTCTGCACCTCCCACAGACCTTACTGATGAGGAGTTAGAAGATTACTCAGATAAAGTCCGTAAGCGTATACAACACTTTAGTAAGGGCTACCATGATGAACGACGGGCTAAAGAATCAGCGCATCGTGAAAGACAGGAAATGGAAGCGTTTGCTAAGTCCCTTGTTGACGAGAACAACAAGTTAAAGGGTAGCGTAGAAAAGAATCAAGCAGCTTTACTAGAGCAGGCTAAAAAGAATTCCGCTATAGAAGTATTATCTGCAAAGCGGGCATACAAACGAGCGTATGAGGCCGGGGATGCAGATAAACTGTTAGATGCACAAGAAAAACTAACAAACGCTAAGATAAAGGCAGATAAACTAGGAGATTTTGAGCCAGAGTCTTTACAACAAGCAGAAATTCCTGTACAAATACCGCAAGAAGCTCCAATTCAGTCAGATACCAAAGCGTCCGCATGGGCAAATGAAAATTCTTGGTTCGGCTCCGATGACGAGATGACAGCTTATGCTATGGGTGTACACAGTAAGTTGGTTAAACAAGGTGTGGACACCGGTAGCGATGAATACTACGAGACTATTAATGCTCGTATGCGAAATACCTTTCCTGAAGAATTTGAGGAAACTGAAGAGTTAGAGGAAAAATCAAGTAAGCGACAGTCTAATGTGGTTGCCCCCGCTACGCGGAGCACAGCGCCTAAAAAGGTGCGATTAACGCAAACACAGGTGGCTATAGCTAAAAAACTTGGTGTGCCCTTAGACTTATACGCCAAAAAGGTTGCAGAAGAGATGAGGAAAGTATGATGGCTGAAAACAAAATTAAGCGTGAAGACACTACCCGTGAAAAAACGGCCCGCAAAGCGGCTTGGACTAGACCAGAAGTATTACCTTCTCCTAATCCTGAGCCGGGCTATGCATTTCGCTGGATTCGGGTGAGCACGCAAGGCACCGTTGACGCCACTAACGTATCATCAAAATTACGCGAAGGTTGGGAGCCAGTAAAAGCGTCAGACCACCCAGAGATTACTCTTGTGTCTATAGAGAACGAAAAGTTCAAGGATAACTTGATAATTGGTGGACTAATGCTATGTAAAGCCCCCGTTGAAATGGTTGACGAACGCAATACTTATTATAACGACCAAAGTAAAGCGCAGATGCAATCAGTAGATAACAGCCTAATGCGAGAGAACGACCCACGGATGCCGTTGTTTAACGACCGTAGGTCAAAAGTTACCTTTGGTAACGGAACTTAAATTAATCTAATAGGTGAAATAAATGGCAAGTACAGCCTCTCCATACGGGTTTGTTCCCGTACGTAAAGCTGACGGAACACCATATGCCGGTGCCCGTGACGCTTTTCTTATTACTCCTGCTGGCGTAGCTCAAAATATTGGCTATGGTTCTATTGTTGAACTAAATGCAGGATACGTCCAACTAGCTTCTGGCACTGGTGCAGACGCAACTACTAACAACCTTGGCGGCAGCAGTATTGGTGCTCTGGGTGTGTTCGTTGGTTGTGAATACATTAATGCTGAAGGTCAGTTGATCTTTGCTCAGTACTACCCATCAGGCACTGCTAATGCTACTGCTTACGTGGTAACTGATCCGGGTGTAACTTTCCAAGTACAAGCTGACGGCGCTATCGCTCAGACTGCTCTTGGTCACAATGCTCCTTTGACTGGTGCTCAGAATGCAACTACTTCTGTAAACACCTCCACTGGTAAATCCAACGTTGCGTTGGACGCTACTACTGCTACTGCAACTAAAGCGTTTAAAGTAATTGGTTTTGTGACTAAAACTGGTTCTGCCATTGGTGACGCTAAGACTGATGTCTTGGTTAAATTTAACCTACCGTACCATCAAATGGGTACCGGCATCGTAGGAGAATAACTAGATGGCTATTTCAAGAAGTCAATTACTTAAAGAGCTGCTACCCGGACTGAACGCGTTGTTTGGTTTAGAGTATGCAAAATATGGCGAAGAGCACACTCAAATTTTTGAGACTGAATCTTCAGACCGCTCATTTGAAGAAGAAACCAAACTGTCTGGTTTTGGCTCTGCCCCAACTAAGGCAGAAGGTTCTGCAATTGAGTATGACAATGCGCAAGAAGCGTGGAGTGCACGCTATGTGCATGAAACCGTAGCGATGGGCTTTAGCATCACTGAAGAGGCTATAGAAGATAACTTGTATGACTCACTGTCTGCACGTTATACCAAAGCACTTGCACGCGCTATGGCGTACACTAAACAAGTTAAAGCTGCGTCAATTTTGAATACTGGCTTTGCTGCTGGCACCACTTACGGTGACGGACAGCCGCTAATATCAACAGCGCACCCACTTGTTTCTGGTGGCACCAACTCAAACCGCCCAACTGTTGCGGCTGACCTTAACGAGACTTCTCTTGAAGCTGCCGTTATTGGTATCAGCCAGTGGACAGACGAACGCGGATTGTTGATTGCTGCTCAACCACGTAAGCTCATCATCCCACCAGCGTTGCAGTTTGTTGCAACTAGGCTATTAGATACTGATGGCCGTGTAGGTACTGCGGATAACGATATTAACGCGCTCCGCAATAATGGCTCTATACCTGAAGGGTATGCTGTTAATCACTACCTTACAGACACTAATGCTTGGTTCTTGATGACAGACGTGCCAAATGGTCTGAAGCACTTTGTTCGTACTCCAATGTCTACATCTATGGATGCAGATTTTGATACGGGTAATAGCCGCTATAAGGCTCGTGAACGTTATTCTTTCGGGGTTTCTGACCCTCTTGGAATTTACGGCTCACCCGGTGCGTAATTAGTGAGGGGGGCATTAGTTGCCCCCCTTTACTTTCTATGCTATAAAATACAAATCCCTGACAGTTACATACTGTAGCTGACTAACCCAGACAGGAGATTGACATGGGTACTACTACTTTCTCTGGCCCTATTCGTGCCGGAAACATCCGCAATACTAACGGTACAACAGTAGGCACTGACGTGGCAAACGTTGGCTACGTTGTAATGACTCAGCAGTACGTAGCTGACTTGTCTGGTGGCGCACTAGCTGCTGTAGACACTAATATCGTTATCCCCGCAAATTCTAAGATAGTTAACATCCTAGTTGACCTAGAAGTGGCAGCTAATGCTACTACCAACATCAGTGTTGGGCAGGCAGGTGGTGGTGCGGCTACATTCATTAATACTCTAGCTTCTGGCACTACTGTTGGTCTAAAGACTGTTACTACCCAAGGTGGTGGAACGCTATCGTGGAAAGATACTGGTTCTTCTGACTTGCGTCTCACTGTCACTGCTTCAGCGGCTACTACTGCTGGTAGTGCGGTCATAACTGTAATGTATGCACAGGCGTTTAACACTGCAATTCAACCGTAATTAGGAGATGAAAGCATGGCTGCTAATTTAGTACGGGCATTTAACTTTGCTACAGGTGATACCGCAGCTCTTGTTGGTCCAGACCGCTCTCGTATACTGGGGGTATTGGTCAATGCCGCTGCCGCATGTACATTCCAACTACGTGATGGCACTGCTAGTGGGACTATTCTTTTAGACCTCACGCTACCTACAGGCTGGAACGATGTGTATATACCTGCAGACGGCATACTAGCCGAAAACGGCTGTTTTGTAGCTGCACTTACTGGTTCGGGCAATAAAATAACTCTGATATTGGAGTAGGTTATGCGTTCCTACTATAAAAGTGGGGGATCAGTTAAAAAGTCTCCGGCTTGGACCCGTAAGGAAGGGAAGAGTGCGTCTGGAGGCTTGAACAAAAAAGGTGTTGCTAGTTATCGCAAAGCTAATCCCGGCAGTAAGCTAAAGACCGCTGTTACTACAAAACCTAGCAAGTTAAAGAAAGGTTCTAAAGCTGCCAATAGGCGCAAATCTTTTTGCGCTCGTATGACAGGTATGAAGAAACGCAACACAAGCTCTAAAACGGCTAACGATCCGAATAGCCGTATCAATAAGAGTTTACGCAAGTGGAATTGTTAAAATACTGGAGATAAAAGTATGAAAGCTAAAGGATATAATATGGGAGGCATGATGGCTCCAGATGCATCAGGGCCTCAAGAGCCTATGGATTACATGCAAGCCCTCAAAAAGAAAAAGAAACGTCCACCTATGGGAGCTATGAGTCCTATGGGTATGAAAAAAGGGGGTAAAGTCCGTGGTTGTGGTAAAGCGAAACAAGGTGTTCGCAAAGCTAAAATGGTAGTTATGAAAGGGAGTTAAGTCATGGGCATATTTGACCGTATGTTTAGGAAGAAGAAAAAGCCTAAAGCTAAACAAAAAGCTAGGACTCGCAGAGCCTTTGGCAAAGGTAAAAAGCCAGAGGAAAGAGTTTCTGACATACCTGAAACTGTCGTAAAGGGTAAACGCAGGCCCAATGAAAGCCAAGAGTTGAAAGCCAAAAAAGCGGGGGTTACTACTGCTAAAGCCTCACCTAAAGCTCCGGCTATGGCCAAACCCAGCAAGATTAAAGCCCCTACCGCAGATATGATGCGCCGAAAAGCCGCGACTGACCCCGGCATGCCTGCTGAAGGCATGGCTAAGTCTGTTGGAGAGGCTAAAAAACGTGGGGCAAGTAAGTTTATCGGTAAAGATGGTAGGCAGAAAGCTGCGGTTACCAAAGAAGAACTGGAAGCATCGGGCCTATCGTTACGCGACTACCTAAACAAGCAGCAAGGCAAGACCCGCAAACCTACCATGAAGAAAGGCGGGAAAGTGGCTAAACATAAAGCTGGTGGTAAAGTACGTGGTGCTGGTAAGGCTACAAAGGGTGTACGTCCTTGTAAAATGAGGTAAATAATGCGCCGTTACTATAAGAAAGGTGGCACTGTAAAAGACTCGTGCTATAGGAAAGTGAAGGCTAGCTACAAAGTTTTTCCTTCCGCGTATGCTTCCGGTGCTATTGCCAAATGCAGGAAGAAAAAGGCGGGTAAGTGATGCGTACATACTACAAGTCTGGTGGTAAAGTACGTAAAACAGCCAAAGGAGCAGCCCTAAAACGCTGGTTCAAGGAAGACTGGAAAGATGTCAGTACTGGAAAGGCTTGTGGTAGAAAGAAGGGTGATGGACGGGGAACTCCCTACTGCCGCCCTTCTAAACGGGTTTCTTCTAAAACCCCTAAGACTTCTGGTGAGATGTCTAGCTCCGAGAAAAGTAGAAAAGTAGCTGAGAAGAAGAGATTAGGGCAACCGGCAGGTAAGCCTAGAAGGGTATCAGCCACCAAACGGGGAAATAAATAATGGCTACATCAGGCACTTCTACGTTTAACATGGACTTCACAGAGATCGCTGAAGAAGCGTTTGAACGTGCTGGACGTGAGATGCGCTCTGGGTATGACTTGCGCACTGCACGTCGATCCATGAACTTGATGACCATTGAGTGGCAGAACCGTGGCATAAACATGTGGACAATAGAGCAAGGCTTTATTGATCTAGTTCAAGGACAATCAACTTATGCACTGCCTGACGACACTATTGATTTGATGGAGCATCAGATACGTACTGGGGCGGGCAGCACATCACTACAGTCTGATCTTACTATAAGTCGTATTAGTGTAAGTACTTACGCATCTATACCTAACAAGTTAACACAAGGTAGGCCAGTACAGATTTTTATCCACAGGAATAGTGGGCAAACTTATCCTGTAGGGATCACACTAGCGGCTACAGCATCGAGTACAGACACTACTATTACCCTAAGTGGGGTATCTGACTTACCACCCGCAGGATTTGTTAAAATCCAAGATGAGGTTATTAACTACGGTAGTATTGAAGGTAATGCTCTACAGAATTGTTTTAGGGGGCAGCAAGGCACAACAGCCGCTACACATACGCTTGGGGGTACTGCGATTCCTGTATATTGGGAGCAAGTACCTGCAGCTACTGTATGGCCTATACCTGATGGTACACAGAGCTACCAGCTAGTTTATTGGCGCATGCGCCGTATAGAGGATGCAGGTAGTGGGGCACAGACTGCCGACATGAACTTTAGGTTTTTCCCCTGTTTAGTTGCAGGGCTATCCTATTACATAGCTATGAAAGACCCTGAACTTATAGATCGCGTAGCCATGCTAAAGCAAATATACGACGAACAATTTTCTTTAGCCGCACAGGAAGATCGCGAAAAGACTTCTGCTCGTTTTGTACCTAGGATAGGCAGATTATAGGATGGGTGATAGATTTGCATCCGCTAGAAAGGCTATTGCTTTATGTGACGTTTGTGGGTTTGAATACAGACTTAAAGAACTACGCAATCTTGTTGCTAAGGGGCGGGATACCAATATAAAGGCTTGCCCCGAGTGCTGGAATCCTGACCAGCCTCAAAATAAATTAGGGGAATACCCAGTTGATGACCCACAAGCTATCCGTGACCCAAGAGTAGATACAAGCCTTGGGGTAGCAGGACCCTATAGTAGTAGGGGTATCCATTGGGGGTGGAACCCAGTAGGTGGGGGATATGACCCATACGGACTTACCCCTGACCCGTTAGTTGCTATGGGCCATTTGGGGCAAGTTACAGTAATAACTTAGTAGGAGTAGTAAGATGCCAAAAGTAGGGAAGAAAGAGTTTGCGTACACAGATGCAGGTAAAAAAGCCGCCAAGAAAGAAGCCAAGAAAACTGGCAAGCCTATGACTAGCGCTTACTCTAAAGGTGGTAAAGTCAAAATTCGTGGTACTGGGGCAGCAACCAAAGGGTTGTACGCTCGCGGGCCAATGGGGTAAGCCATGAACTATACCGAGCTGAAAGCTAATGTTGAAGATATCTGTGAGAACACGTTTACAGCAGATCAGCTTGCTATGTTCACCCAACAAGCAGAACAAAAGATATATAACACTGTACAAATTCCTGCGCTACGTAAAAATGTAACAGGGACACTAAGTGCGGGCAATAAGTATCTCGGTGCTCCAACAGATTTTTTGTGGAGTTACTCGATAGCAGTTATCGACGGTGATGGGAATTACCAGTACCTACTTAACAAAGACGTTAATTTTGTTAGGGAGGCATATCCCAGTGCTTCGACACAGGGGTTACCAAAACACTATGCGTATTTTGATGATGACGCATTTATTTTGGGGCCTACTCCTGACAGCGCGTACACAATGGAATTACACTACGGGTATTACCCCGCGTCTATTGTTACTGCGGGCACTACGTGGCTAGGAGATGAGTTTGACTCAGCGTTGCTTAATGGCGCGCTTATTGAGGCTATTCGTTTTATGAAAGGGGAACCTGATTTAGTGCAATTTTATGAGCGTTTGTACGTTCAAGCACTTCAACTGTTAAAGAATCTAGGTGATGGTAAACTTCGTGAAGATGCCTACCGTTCTGGACAACTTAGAATGAAAGTAGAATAGGAGATAAACAATGGCAATTTCACAAGCGATGTGTACTTCTTTTAAAATCGCTCTTTTAGATGGAGAGATGGACTTTAGTAGCAACACTGGACAAACTTTTAAAATAGCGTTGTATACGTCTAGTGCAACTCTAAGTGCTGCCACTACAGCGTACGCTACTACTAATGAAGTATCAGGTACAAATTACACTGCGGGAGGAAATACACTTACTATTTCTGCTAATCCTGCGGCGTCAGGCACTACAGCATTTTTAGACTTTGCGGATACTACGTGGACGGATGCTACTATTACGGCTCGTGGCGCTCTAATATACAAGTCGGGAGGTAGCAACCCAGCGGTTGCGGTGCTTGATTTTGGCGGGGATAAAACGTCTACAGCGGGTGATTTTACTGTACAGTTTCCCGCAGCAGATGCTACAAATGCTATTGTACGTATTGCTACTCCATAGGGTAGTTAAATGCCGTCTTCTGTTGAGTATGTAGGTTGGGGTAGTGGTGCTTGGGGCCAAACGGCTTGGGGTACTGATCTAACTATAGTATCGGTTGACGGTATTGCTGCGGAAGGAGTTATTGGCTCTGTAGCGGTTGACGCAGCAGCAAATACTTCTGTAACGGGCGTAGACGCTGCGGGAGGTATCGGTACAGCTACCATTGATGCCGAATCAGACGTTATGGTTACTAGCGTAGCTGGAGCCGCCGCAGTTGGTACAGTTACAGTAGATGCAGAAGCTGATATATCCGCAACAGGCGTAGAGGCCGAGGGAGCAGTAGGTACATTAACAGCCACAGGTATAGCAAACGTCTCAGTAACAGGTGTAGTAGGGGCAGCTAAACTAGGTACTGCTACAGTAGATGCAGAGGCAAACGCTCCGGTAACGAGTGTAGTAGCTACAGGTTCAGTTGGTACAGTTACAGTAGATGCAGAAGCAAACACCTTAGTAACAGGTGTAGTAGGGGCAGCCCAATTAGGTAATGTTACTTTTGCGTTAGGTATAACCATACCAGTTACTGGGTTAGAGGCAGACGCCGAACTAGGTACGGTAGTAGCTACTGCTGACGCAGATGTTTCCGTAATTGGAGTATCTGCTGTAGGATACATAGGTACAGTAAACATATGGGGGGAGGTTGATGATAACCAAGACCCCAACTGGCAAGCAATAAATGATGGGCAGACTCCAACATGGAACGGAGTAACAGATACACAAGCCCCTAATTGGCAGGCAATAAACGATAGCCAAACTTCAACGTGGAGTGAAGCAACAACTACACAAGACCCTAACTGGGACAGAATAGCCGCATGAGGTTTTACAAATGACAACGCAATATACTTCGATACTAAAACTCGCGCTTCCAGTACAGGGCGAACTTAGTGGTACTTGGGGAGATGTAGTAAACGACAACATAACTTCTATGGTAGAACAGGCCATAGCAGGGCGTGCAGTAGTCAACACGTGGTCAGGTAACTCCCATACACTTACAACAGCTAATGGCACAACCGCTGAATCCCGATGTGCAATGCTAGAGTTTACGGATACAGGATCAAGCCTGTCAGCCGCTGGTACAGTTGTATGTCCAGCCCTCTCTAAAATATACATAGCAAAGAATGCATCAGGTCAGAATGTAACCCTAAAAACTTCTAGCGGTTCGGGTATCCTTGTCCCTAATGGTCGTACTATGTTTTTGTTCTGTGATGGAACTAACGTAGTTGAAGCAGTAACTAGCACCACCTCTTTGCAGTTAGGCACTAGCACTACAGTTACGGCGGTACTAGACGAAGACAACATGGCGTCTAACAGCGCCACATCTCTAGCCACTCAGCAGTCCATAAAAGCATATGTAGACGCCCAAGTTGGGTCTTTCGACACTTTAGCCGAGGTTCTTGCTAACGGTAACACTACGGGTTCAACTGATATTGAAGTAACTTCCGCGCAGAAAGTCCAGTTCCGCGACTCAGCAATCTACATAAACTCAAGCGCAGACGGACAGCTCGACCTCGTTGCTGACACAGAGATTCAGATTGCTGCCACCACCGTAGACCTGAATGGTAACTTAGATGTATCTGGCACTGTTGTCGCAGGCGGCTCTGTCACAGGACAGTCCCTTGTAGCAACAAACGGAATTATTCAGCTAGACGATAACGGTAGCCACAACGGCATCATGAATGTCCCCGCTAGTCTTTACTTAAACATAGACT
>Ga0208643_1000226_pt1 | contig 37919 bp, 33 predicted proteins | sample VirMetDEL_Nov_12_FD_184516 | JGI IMG/M metagenome (GOLD analysis project Ga0208643, IMG submission 184516) | Aqueous microbial communities from the Delaware River and Bay under freshwater to marine salinity gradient to study organic matter... | ecosystem: Environmental > Aquatic > Marine >...
CGGGCTCGGGGTAGCAATTAATGCTTTGCAATCTGCAGCACATTCGCACCGTTTTATGGGCATTAATCGTCAAGGACAAGTTGCGCTAATTAAAACTTCCGGTAATCCTGATGGCCATGTTATTTTACGTGGCGGAAAACACCCTAATTACGATTCTGTTAACGTTGCACTATGCGAACAAGAATTAGCAAAACAAAATTTAGAGCCAGGTATTGTTATTGATTGTTCACATGGTAATTCTAATAAAGATTACCGTCGCCAACCGCTTGTGGCAGAAAATGTCTTTAATCAAATTTGTGATGGTAATAAATCGATTATTGGCATCATGCTAGAAAGTAATATAAACCCTGGAAACCAAAGTTCTGATCTACCATTTGAAGAACTTAAATATGGTGTTTCAGTTACTGATGCCTGTATTGATTTTGGCACCACAGAACAGCTTATTTCAGGTGCTAGTAGCAAGCTTGAAAGCGTTTTAAAGCAAAGAATTAATGCTACGAGTTAATAAAGGATTAAAGAGCAGCAATGAGTAAAACAGCTATATTTGAGCAGCAACTGACAGCATTACGTGATGAAATTGACGACATAGATGGTCAACTTGTTGCGCTACTGGCAAAGCGTCGCGCTGTAACCACTAAGGTTGGCTTATTGAAAAGTGAAGTGGGTATGCCAATTTTTGCCCCTGAACGCGAAGCAAGTTTGCTAAGCGTTCGGCGCCAGCAAGCGATAGAAGCTGGCCTTTCTCCAGAGTTAATTGAAGATATTTTACGTCGTTTGATGCAAGACTCATATATTAGTCAGGACGCTAGTGGCTATCGCTGTGTTAATCCCGACTGCAAAAAAGTCGTTGTTATTGGCGGTGATGGTCAGTTGGGGCGAATTTTTGTCGATCTATTTACTCGTTCTCATTATCAAGTACAAACCTTAGAGCAAGCAGATTGGCCTAATAGCGCTGATATTCTTACTGATGCAAGTTTAGTGATTGTCGCTGTACCTATCAGATTGACTAACATGGTGATTCGAAAGCTAAATGCCTTGCCAGAAGACTGCATCTTGGCAGATATTACCAGCATTAAAGAAGCGCCACTGTATGAAATGATGAAAGTGCATAATGGGCCCGTTGTAGGCTTGCACCCTATGTTTGGCCCTGATGTTACGGGTTTAGTTAAACAAACTATTATTGCTTGTGAAGGACGTTTTCCACAACAATATCATTGGCTACTGGAGCAATTTCAGGTTTGGGGAGCAAAAATTTATCCTGTTGAAGCGCATGCTCATGATCAAGCAATGTCGATGGTGCAGGTAATGCGACATTTTTCGACTATAGCATATGGCTATCATTTGATGACAGAAGGCGCGGATATTGCCCGGTTGGTTGAGATGAGTTCACCGATTTATCGTTTAGAGCTGATCATGGTAGGACGTTTATTTGCTCAAGATCCTGTGCTATATACTGATATTATTTTTGCCAATCAGGATAACATTGCTATGATGAAGCGCTTCGCATATCGATTTTTAGAATTACTTGAAGATGTGCAACTGGATGATAAAGAAGCTTTTAAAGGTATGTTTTCACAAGTATCTGATTGGTTTGGCGAATATGCCGATATTTTCTTGCAGGAAAGTAAAGCAATGTTGATAAAAGCCGACCAACTAAAGAAACATTAGCTATAAAAACTAGGAATGAAATGAAAAAATTTTTCACAATGTTATCAGGTATTATTACGCTTATTGCGTTGTCGGCATGCGCTAATAATCATGTTGATGACACGCCAATGGTCATTGGCAATATTGGCCAACAACAATTAATACGCGATCATAAATCTTTTCAGCAAAGTTATCAGGCATTTTCATTATCGGAGCCTGAAATCATTGCAATAAAAAATTGGCCAAGTAATTTACATGTCGATGTATATTTTGGCTCGTGGTGTCATGATAGTCAGCGTGAGGTGCCCAGATTTTTGAAAGTAGTGGCGGAAAATAGCACACTTTCCCATCGATTAATTGGCCTTGATTATAATAAGTCAGAGCCTAATGGCTCAGCTAAAAAACATGATATTCATTACACGCCAACGTTTATTGTCTATCAAAATAATATAGAAGTAGGACGTATTATTGAGCGCCCAAAGGTTTCATTAACGGCTGATATATCGGCGATGTTATAATTTTTATCAAATAATTATCAAAAAATGTTGAAAGATCGCACAGCAATAACACACTGTGCGACTTGTCTGCGACCATTAATATGATCGCGTAACTTGATTTCGTTTAACCACATTTTGAATCGCCACAGTTTAAACACGTGGCGCAACCGTCAAGCAACACTACGGATGTTTGATGACACTTTTTACAGCTACTTGCCGTGGCTGGAAAATTCAATTGCTGGTTCTCCTTACTTTCACTGTCAGTCTGGTTTGCATTCTCCGTCATTGCGGCTTGACGCTTTTGTTTTAAATACGCTTGCTGGTGAGCATCTATTTCACTTTTAGGCAGCATGTCTAAAGTTTTTAAATGCGTTTCGATAACATGGCCGATATCAGCAACAACTGATGGCATAAAAATCCCAGTCCCCGGTTGATAGTAACCACCTTTTGGATCAAATACAGCTTTGAGTTCTTCGACTAAAAATGTGCAATCACCTCCTTTGCGAAATACCGCAGAAATAACCCGAGTTAGCGCTACAATCCATGAGTAAAACTCCATGTTTTTGGAATTAACAAATATCTCAAATGGTCGTCTAACTTCCTGCGTTGTACCTTGATTCAATAAAATATCATTGACGGTTATATACAAGGCATGGTCTGAAATCGGTGGTTTTATTTTGTAGGTCGAGCCAACTAACATTTCTGGACGTTTAGTCTTCTCGGTCAAATTGGCCATGGTGTTAGTGTTATCTTTGGTAGCGTCTAATACTGGACTTGGTTCGGTTATTTTTACTTTCGCAGCGCTAATATTCTGTGTTATTTCTTTCATCATAATTTTTCCATCAATACTGTTTATCTGATTAAAGTTTACCGTAGTAACCTTCTTTCAAGGCGTCATGTAAATTGGCTGCCGTGTGTATTTCACCGTCGTAGCGGATCTCTTCATTACCTTTGGCGATGACCTTTGTGCCATCAGCAAGGGTGAATTCATAGTCGACTTTTTCTAGATCGGTTTCTTTCACTAATACACCTTGATGTACCTCAGGATTAAAGCGGAAGGTTGTGCAGCCCTTTAGCCCTTTGTCGTAGGCATAAAGATAAATGTTCTTGAATTGCTCGTAAGAAAAGTCCGTTGGAATATTAATCGTTTTTGAAATTGAAGAGTCGATCCAATGCTGAGCTGCTGCTTGAATATCGACATGGGCTTCTGGGCTAATAGTGTCACTAACGATGAAGTATTTTGGTAGCTGATTATTTCCTTCTGCGGCGGAGGCTTGTGCGTTAGGGTTAATCATGGCCCGATAGGCTAAAAGTTCGTAGCTTGATACCGCGACAGATTCTTTTGACTTTTTGCCCTCTCGAATAATGTTGCGATGATATTCATGGGCAAAACTGGGTTCTATGCCATTTGACACGTTATTACCTAAGCTTAACGCTAATGTGCCGGTTGGGGCGATGGAGGTATGATGGGTAAAGCGTGCCCCTACTTTGGCTAGTTGTGCAATTAACTCCGGCTCATTTTGGGCAATTATCTGCATGTAACGACTGTACTTGGCATGTAATACCGAGCCTTTGATGCTATCGCCGAGCTTAACACCATCTTTTACCATTTCAGGGCGTTTGTTTAACATGGCTTGGTCAACGGTAAAGCTTTGCTTAAGGATGGGAGCAGGACCTTTTTCTTTCGCGAGACTAAGGGCTTCTTGCCAACCTGTAATTGCTAATACTTTTGATACTTCTTCGGTAAATGTGATGGCCTCAGGACTATTGTAGGGTATTTGAAGTAGGGTTAATGCGGACCCTAAGCCCAAGTAACCCATGCCGTGGCGACGTTTACTTGCTATTTCTAAACGTTGTTCGACTAGTGGTAGGCCACTAATTTCAACAACGTTGTCGAGCATACGAGTGAATATGCGGGTAACTTTTTTAAACTTTTTCCAATCAAACTTTGCTGCTGGAGAAAATGCTTGTTCGACAAACTGCACTAAATTTATTGAGCCAAGTAAGCAGGCTCCATGTGGCGGCAGTATTTGTTCACCACAAGGGTTACTCGCGCGTAGCTGTTCACAAAACCAGTTATTATTCATTTCATTGGCATGGTCAATAAGTATGAAGCCGGGCTCAGCATAATCAAAGGTATTACTCATGATCATATCCCAGAGTCGCTGTGCAGGAATGCGTTGATAAATTTTACAGGCAATTTCTCCTTGCTCGTTGAGGATGTAGTCGTGTTGTTTAATAAAGTCGCTATGGTAGTGATTCTCTTTAAAAAGCACTGACGAAGTATCATTAAGGTTTATCTTATCTGCCAATACTTCTTTGTGAGTAAGTGGAAAGTTTAATGGCCAATCAAGATTGCTTTTTACCGCCTTGATAAAATTATCACTGATCAATAAAGATAGGTTAAATTGACGTAACCTACCGTCTTCACGTTTGGCGAGAATAAAGTCTTTAACGTCAGGGTGAGATATATCAAACACGCCCATTTGGGCACCACGTCGGCCACCTGCTGAACTGATGGTGAAACACATTTTGTCGTAGATATCCATAAACGATAAAGGACCCGATGTCGTTGCACCTGCGCCAGCGACATAAGCGCCGCTAGGTCTTAGGGTGGAAAATTCGTAACCAATACCACAACCCGCTTTAAGGGTTAAGCCCGCTTGATGTACTTGCTGTAAAATACCGGTCATTGAGTCTTCAATGGTACCCGATACCGTGCAATTGATGGTGGACGTTGCCGGTTTAAATTTTGCAGCACCGGCATTCGAAATAATGCGGCCAGCGGGATAAGCGCCTGATTGCATCGCCCAAAGAAATTTTTCTTGCCATTCTTTCTGATCGTTAACTTCTATGGCTGCCAACGCTTTTGCGATGCGTATAAATGTTTCATTTACGCAGGTTTCTTGGTTATTACCGCGCTTATCTTTTAGGCGATACTTTTTATCCCATATATCGTATGACGCAGGCTGTAAAGGTAATTCGTGGTTTAACGGCTTAGAGAAAGCATTTTTTGATTTTAGTTCAAGCTCAGTCATGATGTTTATTATTTATCGTTGATTGCAAAGAATACGATAATATAAAAATTAGAACTTCCGACAAGTTAAAATCATACATGTTGCGATCTATATCAACTTCAAGCACAAAATGTAGTGTTTTGTGTTTTTTTTGTTGAAAGTGATTTTAATCAATTAAGATGCTAATAACTGCGCTAAGTTGCCCAATAGACGGTTAATAAAGTTACTTCTACGATGTTTATGCATTCATTGGGTAAATTATGGCTTGTATTTGTGTAAGTGTTAGTGATTTTAGGGGGGATATTTGATTACTAGTCCGAGGTAGAGTTAAGTCGTATTAGCGGCTTTTGAGTTTTTAACATGACTATTTTTATTAAAAGCTCAAAAGCTCATACCAGATAAACAATGATAACAACTTAACCTTTCGGTGGGACAAAAGTACTGGCAACATTGCTAATGTCGTTAACACTAACTGATAGTACGGCCATTTCTTCAGTAACGATATCGGTTTGTGCCCAAGTACGCTCAATAGCTTGCTGCACATCTTCAACATGTTCGTTGATAGTCATTGAAGTGACGCTTTGTTGCTCGGTAGCGGTTGCTATTTGATTCGCAACACCTGTCACTTTTTGCAGACGGCTAACAACATCAGCAATTTTTTGATTAGAGTTTTCGGCGATCTCTACACATAGTTGCGCATCGTCTTTATTTTTCGCCATCACATCAACCCATTGGACTATCGTTTCCAACATAACTGATAAACGCTGATGAATTTTTTTCGCTGAATCTTGTGTTCTAGAAGATAAGTTACGCACCTCATCAGCAACAACGGCAAAGCCTCGACCATGCTCTCCAGCGCGAGCTGCTTCAATGGCAGCATTTAGCGCCAGTAAGTTGGTCTGGTCGGCAATCGATTGAATTTCTTCCATTAAACCACTGACGTTGTTGGCAGATTGCGTCAGGCTATCGGCAGAGGCGGACGCTTCGTCAATCTCATTGGCGAGTGATTTTATTTTATCACTAGTTGAAAAAATACCTTGCTGAGCCTGCTCACATTGCGAAAATGTTTCATCTAAATCGGCTGCTGCAGTAGCTACGTTGGCTGAAATTTCAGTTGTAGTTGTTTGCATTTCACGCATGGCGTGGCTAAGTTGCTCGACCGCGTTTTGTTGACTCGTTAAGTTTTCGCGTGTGCTACTTATACCGTCACTAACATTTGTCATCACAGCACTAATAGGTTTGGCAGTATCTAATGTTCTTTCAATAATAGCGCGTAATTTGGCTTTTAAGATGGCAAAGTTAAAGTCAAATATACTGGCGGTGCCGTTGCCAAAATATACCTTTCGAGAAGGTGAGTCGAACATTGATTGCATGCGCTGAGCGCGCATGGCAGTCGGAATAATATCTTGCCAAAATACAGCTATAGGCGTCGCGGCGCATAAAGCGGCAAAAATGGAATGATAAAGACCAAAACTTGTAAAAATGAAATATTGCGCGACGGCGCTGATAGCTAACAAAAAAGCAAACTTGTGATTTTTTGATATCTCTAGATTCGCCCAAGTATTGTTATCATTAATTGCCTGATAAATGCTGTTTGCACGCTTGACTAAGTCAGGTTTTGCTAATGTGGCAATGGATTGATAACCCGTGACTTGGCCGTTTTGATATTGCGGCGTAATAAAGGCATCTAACCAAACATCTTGATTATTAGTATTTTTGAATTGAATAAGTCCTTGCCAAGAAAAGCCTTTTGCTAAGGTCTGATTGATTTCAGCAATGATACTTTTTGGCATATCTTGATGGAAGTAATGCTGTTGTCTTTCGCTGTTGATATTTGTTTGCTCAATACCTAATGCGTCAGCGTATGCGGAGTTTATGTAATTATATACGCCTTGAGTATCCGTAATACTAATAAGTTGTTTGATGGACGAAGCCATAACTATCCTCGACGAATTATATGGGCGATGCGATACCTTCCAAGGTCGCCCGAAATAGATACAGGAAGGTAAGGTTTTATCTTAAAATTTTATCGCGATACCGACTGAAATCGTGGTATCAATCCAGACTGAATTTTCAAAGTTAGCACTACAAATATCTTGTTGGCAAAACATAGCATCATCTTTATCTATTAGGGTTGCATAGCCACGAAGCTCGGTCACTATTGCGATATTGTCGGTCATTTCATAACGAGTGCCAAGTGAAACAGTTGCTGAAGGGTAGACCTTTTCGCCACCGCTAGTGGCATCAAAGTATGCCCCGCCGATACCTAAACTCATGGTTGTGACATAGTTTTGTTGGCGAAAAAGTGCCACACCATTAAAGTGTGCATATATAATGTCTAGGGAGTCATTGGTGTTATTTTCACTGGTAAAATCATGACTAACACGGTTTAAAAGTATTTGTCCTTGGCCGTTGACGCTTTCTTGCCAAGCAATGCCAATGGCAATATTACTGCCAGCATCGACATTAATGCTGCTGTTATCTGTTGCACTAAGATCTGAACTATACATTTGACCAAACATGGCGTTTATTTCGAGCGGGTTAGCTAATGCGGTAGTCGATGATAACAAGCTGCAAATAATAGCGAATGACGTTAATTTGGTGGTTACTTTCATTACAACTTATCCTTTGAATGGTCATGTACATAAACTTGGCCAAAACCAGTCACTTTATTTGGCCAAGTTTATTAATGTTTAAGCTATAAAATTAGCCGAATAAATCAGTCAATTTTTTCTTTGCTTTGTCTTTTAATTTTTCTTTTACGTCGTCAGTTAACTTTTTCTTTTGGGTTGCTTTTGCTTGTTTCCAAATATTAGATAATGCTTGTTTGACAATTTCAGCACCTAATTGGCTCGCGGGTAAGCCTGCATCACCGCCGACATTATTCAAGGTAATATCAGGTAATGTTGCACTATGTTCTTTATTACCAAAAGCACTTAAATCAACTGTTAACGCCGTGCCGGCAAGAATGATTTTACTGACTTTTACTTTTGGTTCTTTGCCATCGCTAGTCGATTCTTTTTCGGTTGTGCTTGCATCACTTTTAGGCGCATTACGCTCTATCGCGTCTAGGATATCTTGGATGTTCGAGCCGCCGGTTTGTGTGAACTGCACAAAAGCTTCTGGCGATTTAATCACAATCGCATCAATAATAATTGGCGACGATGTTAAGCTTTCTAAATTAATGTCTAGTGTCATTTCACCCAACGAGAAGGCACTAGGTTGGCTGTACGTTTTAGGGTTAGCTAGATTAATACCCAAAATACTGCCAGAGCCACTGGTGAGTTTAATATCAACAGCTTTTACGGTAACTGGCTGTTCGGTAACTTGTGTACCAATGGTTTCAATTTGATTTTTAATATAATCATTTAGTGAGCCACCTGCTAAAAACCAAAGAGCACCACCGCTAAGTAATAATAAAACGACAATAATTGAGGCAATAATTTTCACGTGATCAATCCTTTAAATGTAAAATACGAAGTAGTACTGTTGAGCAGTAACTATCATTTTGTATGTGTTTAGTTAAATTATATCTTAATAATCACAAAGTTATTTATTTTTCTAATTTGCGACCAAAGCCTTAAATCCTACGCTAAGCTGTATCGAGCGCCTATAGTATCTAGGGTATAGTAATACTATTATAATTTTTCGCAAATTTAGAGAGTTTGTTTTATGTCTTCTGTTATTAGCCGTCGTCTACCGTTAATACTACTTATTGGGGCGCTAATTGCGCTAGTTGTCTATTTACAATGGCCTGAAACTGTTACTACACAAGAGAAACATCAGCGTGTTGTTTCGGTTAAAACTACGACATTAGCCTTGGCTGAATTTAAAGATTCAGTGGAAGCTATTGGTACGTCAAGAGCAAATGAGCAAGTACTCATTACCAGTAAATATTCAGACCTAGTTGATGAAATTTCCTTTCAAGATGGTGAAACGGTTAATAAAGGCGATATCTTAGTACGCCTTAATAGTCGAGAAGAAGCCGCGAAAGTTAAAGAGCTACAAGCTAACTTGGCTGAATCTGTTGCGCAGCTTAATCGTTTCCAAGATTTGTTTGCGAAAAAAGCCACATCTAAGTCTCTTGTCGATCAACAAGAAGCGAAAACTAAAGCCATTTCTGCACAATTACTGAGCGCGAAAATAAAGTTTGATGATTTCACAATTAAAGCGCCATTTTCTGGTGTGCTAGGTTTTCGGGAGATTAGTTTAGGTGCCTTGATTGATGTTGGTGACGTTATTACCAGTTTAGATGATCTGAGCATCATTAAAGTCGATTTTTCTATCCCTGAGCGTTACTTAACAACGGTTTCAATAGGGCAGAATATAGAAGCAACAAATACGGCTTATCAATCAGAAGTATTTATTGGTAAAGTTACCTCACTAGACTCTCGTATTGACCCTGTAACTCGTACTTTAAAGGTACGCGCTGAAATTTCCAATGCTGACCATAAATTGCGAGCAGGTATGCTGCTAAATTTGCAAGTGGTACGCAAGGTAGAGCAAATATTACAACTACCTGAAAGTGCAGTCATCCCAATTGAAGATAAGCATTTTGTCTTTGTGATTGAAGACAATAAAGCGATAAAAAAACAACTAAAAATTGGTCGGCGTTATCATGGTTTTGTTGAAGTCCTTGGTGGCATTGATACAGGCACCAAGGTGGTTATTGAAGGCGCATTGAAATTACGCGATGGTACAACCGTTATTGTCTTAGGGAGCTAGTCGTGATTTTATCTGATTTATCCGTTAAGCGTCCGGTTTTTGCTACGGTAATAAACTTACTTATAATTACCTTTGGTATTGTCGCATTTTTAACGTTACCTTTGCGTGAGTATCCCGATATAGATCCGCCAGTGGTGAGTATTAATACTTCCTATCCTGGTGCATCTGCCGCGATCGTTGAAAGTAAAGTCACGCAACTATTAGAAGACAGGATCAGTGGTATTGAAGGGGTTAAATCGATTAACTCTAATAGCCGCGTGGGTCGTTCTAATATTTCTATCGAATTTGAACTTGATAGAGACATAGACGCAGCAACCAACGACGTGCGCGATAGAGTTTCTCGGGTGTTAAATAACTTACCCGAGCAAGCTGATCCGCCTGAAGTTTTTAAAGCCAACGATGACGAAAGTGCCATTGTTTGGTTTGTGTTACAAAGTGATACCATGAGTTCTTTACAGCTTACCGATTACGCAGAACGTTATATCGTTGACCGTTTCTCTGTGGTTGATGGTGTTGCGCGAGTGCAAGTTGGTGGTGGTAGAACCTACGCCATGAAAGTGTTGTTAAATCGTAAAGCTATGGCGGCTCGAGGTGTTACTGTCAACGATGTAGAACAAACCTTGCGTGCAGAAAATGTTGAGTTACCTGCCGGTAAAGTTGAGTCAATTGATCGTGATTTCTCAATCCGAGTCGAGCGAAGCTATTTAACAGAAAATGACTTTGCCACTATGGTGGTTGCGCGTAATGACGATAAGTCACTGGTTTATTTGGGTGACGTAGCGAAAATTGGTATGGCTGCGGAAGATGAAGAAAACTTATTTCGTGGTAATGGTCAGAATATGGTTGGCTTGGGCATCATTAAGCAATCAAAAGCTAATACCCTTGAAGTGGTTAAAGCTGCTCGTAACGAGATGATGGCTATACGAAGTGGTTTACCACAAGGTACGACTATTACTAACAGTTATGATTCGTCGGTCTTCATACAAGGCTCAATTGATGAAGTCTACAGTACGCTTGGCATTTCGATGCTAATGGTAGTATTGGTGATTTTTCTATTTCTAGGCAATGTTCGTGCGACCCTTATTCCTGCTGTTACGGTACCTGTGGCGCTTATTGGTTCTATGATGGTGCTATCTTGGTTTGGCTTTTCGATCAATTTACTAACGCTTTTAGCACTTGTATTAGCCATAGGGTTAGTTGTTGACGACGCTATTGTGGTTTTGGAAAATATCTATCGCCGTATTGAAAACGGGCAAACACCCTTGCTTGCCGCTTATGAAGGCGGGCGTGAAGTCGCATTTGCTGTTATTGCCACAACCTTAGTTTTAGTTTCTGTATTTGTGCCGCTAATTTTTCTCTCCGGAAATGTCGGTCGATTATTTACGGAGTTTGCGATTGCCATAGCCGCAGCAGTTATTTTCTCTAGTTTAACGGCATTATCGCTGACACCTATGATGTGCTCAAAAATGTTAAAGCATAAAGAACGAAGTTCATCGTTCGGTCAAAAATTAGATCAAGGATTTGCGAAATTAGAGGCGGCTTATGGACGTACGTTAAAAAACAGTATACATCAGCCCATCATGATACTAATTGTTATTATATTGGCGTTATTTGCCGTTTACAGCCTGTTTAATCAGTTACCTTCGGAATATACACCAAAAGAAGATCGAGGAAATTTCTTTGTCATGATGAGCGGTGCGGAAGGAGCAAGTTATGAAAGTAATGCTAAAAATATGCAGCAAATTGAGGAGAGGTTACTCGCACACCAAGAAAGTGGTGAACTTGATCGAGTGCTGGTACGAGTACCTGGTTTTGGCGGCTCTGGTGGTATTGCTATCGTTGGTATGCCAGCATGGAAAGATCGCGTTACCGATACCTTTGAGTTTATCAATAAAATGAATGGTGAACTGTCAAAAGTTACCGACGTTAGAGCTTTTGCCATGATGCGCAGAGGTTTGGGGGGCGGAGGTTCTTCATCGCCAGTTGAATTTGTATTACAAGGTAATACCTACGAAGAGTTAGCAAAATGGCGTGATATCATTATTGAAAAGGCTCAGGAAAATCCAAATTTATACAGTATCGACAGTGATTATAAAGAAACCTACCCACAATTATTGGTGAGAATAGATCACACCAGAGCTTTTGATTTAGGTGTTTCTGTTGGCGACATTGGCCGTACGCTTGAAACAATGTTGGGACAGCGACGAGTCACTAACTTTGTTGAGCGTGGTGAAGAATACTATGTGGTGGTACGTGGCGAGAAAACAGATTTTTCAAACCCGAAAGATATTGATAATATTTTTGTGCGCTCTACCGTCAGCGGCACCTTGATCCCGTTATCAAATTTGATCACCATTGAAGAGAATGCCACCTCATCGAGATTGAATCGTTTTAATCGACTACGTAGTGTCACTATCAGTGCAAATTTAGCTGACGGCTATGCCCTTGGTGATGCGCTAAACTTTCTAAATAGTGCGGTTACTGAGCACTTACCTGAAGAAGCCCAAGTCGCTTATAAAGGTCAGTCGCAACTATTACAGGAGTCTGGTAATTCGATCGCCTTTATTTTTGTTTTAGCGCTGGTTATTACTTACTTGGTCTTATCGGCCCAATTTGAAAGCTTTATTCACCCTTTCGTTATCTTACTGACAGTGCCGTTAGCATTAGTTGGTGCTTTGGCAGGCCTTAAGTTAATGGGGATGAGTTTAAATATTTATAGCCAAATTGGTATTGTAATGCTTATTGGTTTAGCGGCGAAAAACGGTATTTTAATTGTCGAGTTTGCTAACCAATTACGTGATAAAGGCATTGCTTTTGAGGAAGCACTAATTGCTGCCGCCACCCAACGTTTAAGACCCATTGTTATGACGACTTTTACTACAGTAACAAGTGCTATTCCGCTGGTATTAGCGGTAGGGCCAGGCGCTGAAAGTCGGATGGTTATCGGTGTGGTGATTTTCGCTGGTGTATCATTAGCGAGTATTTTTACCTTGTTTGTTGTTCCTGGGGCGTACTATTGGTTATGCCGAAATACGGGGTCACCGCAAATTATTGCCCAAGAAATTGAAAGTCAGCAAGCGCAAGTTAAGATAAATGACGCATAAATAATTGTTTAATCTGCTCAATGAAAAGTCCGTATAACAGCAACGTTATGCGGACTTTTTAGCTTTCAGGTATAAATTACTTTTAATTTATTAACATTTACTCTCGATAACGAAGTAATGAGTTTACCTTATGCAAAGCAATCTCAAGCTTGATTTTGTTATCTTTAGTATAAAAACCATACATCTTGATTAAAAAATGCACTTGGGATATAAAGTAGGGAAATAATAATAATAGATTTGGGAAATAGTGATGTTTGAGGTAAATAAAAAACTGTGGTCATTTAATTTTGGCTGCTTAATGGCAGGCTCATTAGTTTGGTTAGTGCATATTGGCAATTTAGCACCCGTACCAAGCATTCTGCATCCTCATACCAACTTTATTCTTGATTATTATCCTGGGTCGATTACTGCAATTACCGCCAGTATCGCTAGCGTAGTCCTGCTTATTCTTATGCGTAAGGGCTTTAAACTATGCGCTAGCGAACATACTTTTTGGTTATTGTTACCAACAGTGTGCTTTATCTCATTAACTCTGCTTATTGCTCAGTTTATGTTTTCAGCACTTATGTTTGCTGCTATTCCGACATTATTTGTTTTACTGTTCAGTGCGTTCATTTTTCGCCTAAAAGCCAGAAAACCGTTAGCTATATAAACTGAACTTGGATGCTTTAAATGGTGCTGGTTAATTGCCTAAATGATGATCTGAAATAATACCTCTTTTTACTGAATTTGTTCTACTTGCCTGATACAGCGTTTTGTACTCATTTGGACTTAAGCAATATGAACAAATTCACCAAAATTATTTTACTGCTATTAGCTAGTTTCTTTTTGTTTGTTGGTATCAAAAGCGCATTTGAGACCAAGCCCTATGCCGAATTAACTGATGTAGAAAGCTTTGATGGTATGATTTTTAAATTACATTGCCCACATAAAGGCGCTGCTGCTTTATCGTTAGAAGATTCAGATTTAACCTTTAATTTGAGTGTGAAGTTTCGCGCTGATTATTGTAGTGGCGCTAAGTCACAGTCACTTTTGGGTAAAGTAGTGACGGTAAAAGCGCGTCAGGTTAATGATGATTTTTACCAGGCGTATAAAATAATATCGCCGCAGCAAGTGATTTTAAGTCCTGAAGAAATTGAGGCCGATCAAGGCAGCTCAACATTTGGCATGTTCTTATTAGCTTTTCTGACGTTGACATTTGTTGCCTACAAAAGCCGAAAGAAATCCATGATTTAATGGTGTAGTGAAAGTGTATTAAAATGAAAGGGCAGTTTTTCTGCCCTTCTTAATCATTGGAAAAGGCTTAAGCTAAGGCGCTACTCGGCACATTAGTTGGACTAATATGTTCAATAGGGTAGCAGCCTAAAATTTTAATGAAATGTGTTTGTTCAGTGATTTCACTGATCGCTTCTTGTAAAGCCAGGTGCTTGAGATTGGCTTCAACATCAACATAAAACATTTCTTCCCACGGGCGTCCTTGGATCGGGCGAGATTCAAGCTTACACATGTTAATTCCTTTATTTTTTAGTACAACTAAACATTCAACAAGGGCTCCAGGCTTTTGGCCTGTGGCAATAACCAAGGTGGTTTTTGCAGGGATTTGTTCTGCAACATCAATGGGTTTACGTGCAACCAAAATAAAGCGACTATGGTTTTCTGTTTGGTTGGCAATTGATTTTTCTAAGGCATGCAATTGGTATAAGTTACCGCCTTCTTCACTACCAATAACGGCTACACTGTCATCTTGTAATTGATAAACTTTTGCCATGGCATCCGCTGTACTTTCACAATATTCGATACGGATATCAGTTTGTTTGTCAAGAAAGTTGCTGCATTGTGCAAATGGTTGACCATGAGCGTAAATGGTTTTAATTTTACTTAATTTGCTATTAACAGCAGTCAACAAACAATGTTCAATGGGTTGAGTTATCTCACCTACAATCGACAGGTTAGTATGTTGTAAAACATCATAAACTTCATTAATACTACCCGAACTGGTGTTCTCTATCGGTAGCATACCGTAATCAACCATGCCAGATTCTACTTGTTGCATAATCTCGGCAAAGCTTTGACAGCCGTGCTCAATAATTTTTTCCGCTCGACGGGAAAAATAACGATGGCTTGCTAAGTAGCTATACGAGCCTTTATCACCAAGAAAGGCCACGCTTACCGTTGGTTCTTGCATGTTTGGATTAGCTAAAGTTTGCAGATAAGCTTGTTGGTTTAAGACTGAATCTTCAATAATGGTTTGAAAAATACTGGTAACGTAATGCGCATCTAAGCCTAGAGTTTTACCTTGGGTGATTAAGCGAATGAGAAGCTCTTGCTCACGCTGTTGATCGCGCACAGGACGAACTTGGTGAGCTTTGCTTTTCGCAACATTTAACGTTAGGGCACGACGTTCAGCAAATAAGCTTAACAATTGCTGATCTAGGTGAGTAATTTTTTCACGTATTTTATTCAAATCTAAGGCTTGGTTCACCGCGTTTTCCTAATGAGTTATTATGAGTTTATTGGTTGCATTTATCGTGTTTTAGTCTCTTTGTTATACATTTTATTTGTTGCTGGAACTAAAACTAAAAAACCTCCAATAAGGAGGTTTTTTATGAATGCCAAAACCTAAAGCACACTCAGAAAACTGAGAGAGAAAAAGCCGTAAAGAAAAAAGTAGGTTGAGTCATTTGCATAGCTTTACTTTAGCTAGCCTCACGCAAGAGTTCAACTGTTTCTTTATGCCTATTTTTATCTAAACGGCAATAAAAGGTTTATAAGTCTATATTTAGCCTGAAAGTTAGATACAAAGAAAAATAATACTTAAAGCGCTAATAATGCCGACAGCCCATATGATTGAACGAATAGTCGATATATTCATTAAATAGGCGATATTATAAAATACGCGAGCGATCACATGCGTTATAGCGAGCTGTTCGATAACCGCACCGGTGTTTTTGGTTGCTATGGCTAATAACACCGCTGGTGCAAAGATAATAAGTGACTCAAAGGCGTTTTGATGAGCCGCTAATGCTCTAGCACCAAAGCCGGTTAACTCTGCTTGCTGTGCGCGTGGGTGATTATTGTTGTAGCGTCCTAATTTATGCATGGCAATAGCAACAGGTACTTTTGCAACGATTGGCAGTAGTGCGGCAATAAATAGGCAAATAATTAAAGTGGTCATGGTGTATTCCTAGTAACTTAACAGGGTTAATTTGTATTTACTTGGACCCGGTAAAAAGCTTGATGCTTCTCCTTTAATCCAACTTTCATGTCCTAAGCCATAGTAGGGACTCCATGGATGGCCCGACTGACTGGTTGGCATATGGAAAATACCGCGTTCTTCGTGGCCCGGAGAAACAACCATGCGCTCTGATGCACCAAATGCCTTCCCTTGTACTCTTGGCATATAGCTATCACCAGGCAATGCAATTTCAGGCATATCCAGCCAGCGACCAATAAAAGGGACTGCACGGCTTAACGGGTGTTGTATTTTACTGATGTTTTGCTTACCCCAAGTTGCCTTTGCTAGCGTGCTGGATTCTGTCATTTGTGCAAGTGTTTTTTCAAGACTTGCGGTAAATAAAGCTGGCCAGCTTTCATGGCTGCGCCAAAGAAAGTTTTCAGGTTGTTTGTTGATGAGCTGCCATAGTGGGGTTTCTACTTGATGGCGTATGGTTTTAAAACTGTAGCTTTCATCTAATTTAGTCATGTTTTCATTGAAAATATCAAAAACTTGATCTCTGACGTTTAAGCGAAAATTTCTCACTAAACGGTACGCGACTGAATCAGTACTAGCGGCTAAGTTATCGACATTGAGGATATTTTTTACTTCATGCCAATCGCTATGCTGAGCTAGCATCTCGTCAGTTAATACTTCTGTCAAAAGAAACGTTTGCCAGCGTAATAAAAAGTTAGCTCTGTCATCTAAGCCAATATCAAGCAAAGCTTGCTCATCAAATGAGCTTTTAGCGGCTAGATTTTGTTTTATCTGTGACGAACGTGCACCAATGGCATAACCACCATTGCCCAGTTTTTTCAACATGTCACCACCAATAACGCGAGAGTTTGCTGTCCAAAGACGAGCATTTTTAGGGTTGATAACCTTAGGGTAATCTTCAGCGGGCAGTTGCCCGAGCCATTTATTTTCACCATTGGCCCAGGACGTAGGGATTTCACCAAATTCAGTGCTGCGTTGTGGTATTGGCCCCATGATTGTCCAACCAATATTACCTTGCTTATCACCTACCAATAAGTTTTGCGCCGGTATACCGGCACGAGCGGCAATAGCAAAAGCTTGTTCGACACTATTCGCCGTTTCGAATTCGGTAATTGCCATGTTAACGGCGGTTTTATCGTGGGCAATCCAGCGATAAACCAGTAATTCGCCTTGTGAATTTTCACCAATTACCGGTCCCCAGATGGTGTCGGTTACCGTGATATTGACAGCGTCTTGGCCTTTTACCGCGATAATTTGTTTTCGTTGAATAAAATCTTGATAACCATTAGGGGTTAAATATTGGCTTTTATCCGCATTGGTCTCAAGGATGATAACGTCGCTCCAGTCACCATAACTGTTGGTGAACCCCCAAGCTATATGACTATTGCTGCCAACAATTATGTTTGGCGTGCCCGGTAATGTTGCACCTGTTACTTTGACCGCATTACCCGCGATATTTTTATATTCAAAAGATGCTCGAAACCAAGTGTTGGGAACGCGAATACCCAGGTGCATATCGTTAGCGACAATAGCACTGCCGGTTGCACTTATTTTACCGCCAACCGCCCAATTATTCGAACCCGGAAACTCTTCATTTTGCGGCGATTGTTGTCGTGCAAGTATTTCAGGTAATGCGTTTGGCAATGGTGCTTTTGGTGCGTGAGGTTTGAGTAGTCCTGTTATGTCCTCACTAGATGCTGACGGCCATGGGGCTTGTGGTAATGGCGAGGATTGCAGTTCTGTTCCGTCTATAGCAGCATCCCAAACGCTACCTTTTGGGTTGAGAAAAGCAAATACTTCAGGGCTCAATACCGAGTGCAATAAACCTAAGGTTCGTTCACGCTTACCATCTTGATATTGCAGGTCAATGTACATACTCAGTACGGTTAAAATAGTATCTTCTTCTTGCCACTCCACGGGTTCTTGACGCAACAATAAATATTCAAAGGGTGCAGCCTTTAAGTATTTCAAACCTTGGTTTACACCGCGGGTATAAGCTTTCAGTAGCGCCATGTCGGCGGTGGATAATTGTGCCACTATGGCTGTCGCTCGTTCCCGAAAACGATGACGACGAATGTCACTATCGTAAGCGATGGCGGCTTCGCCAAATAAGCTAGCGAGTTCACCAGCTGAATTTCGGCGCAATAAGTCCATTTGAAAAAAACGTTCTTGTGCATGAACAAAGCCGGTTGCTAGGGCGACATCTAAGCGATTATCGGCTTTGATGGTTACGATACCTTGTTGGTCTCGTTCGACTATAGCGCTAGAAGATAAGCCATAGAGTGTTCTTTTACCGTCTAATTGTGGCAATGCGCTGTCGATTTGACTGTATATCCATGTACCTAATGTTGCCATGACTAAAAGCAGTATAAACAGCATGCCGAGCAGAGTATTTTTAAAATATTTCATTCGTTGTAAGCAAAGTGACAATCTTGATGAGTTAGAGTACCTTAAAATAAATCAAGTTTGAATCATGATGACGTGATAAATTCAGGCTAATTATTCATTTTTATTTAAATTTATCTTGTTGAAAATTTAAAATTCCCTTGTTAACTTTAATAGATCTTAGTGTCGATCTTGATAATTAATGTCCTTGAATTGTGGCAGCTAAAAGTACGGAGTGGCGATGTTTACTAATAAATGGTATGAGTTCATCTGCACGATGAATGCAAGATGAGTGTTAATCATAGCTATCCAAGCGATAGCCTTGCCATTATAGTACTTGCTGCAGGGCGATCATCTCGCCTTGGGCAGATGAAGCAATTAATCACCGTTAACGATAAGAGCTTAGTTGAATTGCAATTGGAACGGGCGCTGAAAGTATCTAGCAAGGTTTATTGTGTTCTAGGTTTTAATGCTAGGCATGTTCACGCTAGTATTGAACATTTACCGATCAATACTATTATTAATAGCAAATGGTCAGACGGTATGGCGTCCTCTATTGCTGCTGGCGTTAAAGCGTTAACATCTGATATTAAAGCGGTTATGATAGTGTTAGTCGATCAATGGCAACTTACATCAACTGATTTGATTTGCCATCATAATTATTGGCAAGGTGATGCTCGCGCTATTGTTGTTGCGCAAACAGCTTGCGACTTAGCCGCTGACGTAAATGAAAAACTTGGCCCACCGGTTTTATTTCCACGAGGCTACTTCTCTGAATTGACAGAATTAGTCGGTGAACAAGGGGCGAAGCCGTTATTGAAAAAATACCAAAAGCTGTTAATCAAAGTGCCGTTAGCGCAGGCATTCTTTGATATAGATACACCAGAGCAATTAGCGCAAATGAAAATAAACTAAAAAGGAAGCGATTGCATGATCACTTTAACCGTCAATGGTAAAGAGCATCAATTTAATGATGATGGTGATATGCCATTGTTATGGGCATTAAGAGATATTTTAAAATATACCGGTACAAAATATGGTTGCGGAAAAGGCCTATGTGGTGCTTGTACTGTGCATGTTGATGGTCAACCTGTTCGTTCCTGTATCACGCCTGTATCAGCAATTTCTTCGCAAAATATCACGACCATTGAAGGGCTTTCTGAACAAGGTGAACACGTAGTGCAACAAGCATGGCAAACCTTAAATGTGCCACAATGTGGTTATTGCCAGTCAGGACAAATTATGTCAGCTGTCGCATTACTTGAACGTAAGGCAAAACCTAATGATAAAGATATCGAACTTGCCATGAGTGGTAACATTTGTCGCTGCGGTACTTATCAAAGAATAAAGCAAGCAATTCACTTAGCCGCTGATTTGGCCACTGAAGTTAAAGGGAGCTAATGATGAACCAAATTGAAAATGTTAGCCGTCGTGGCTTTTTAAAAAAACTTGGTATTAGTTCGACAGCATTAGTCTTAGGGGTACAATTACCGTCAATGCTTACTATTCCCAAAGCTTTAGCTGGTGTTGTTGGTACAGATAAATTTATACCTAATGTTTATGTACAAATTGGCCTTGATAATATCGTCAGCATTGTTGTTCATCGTTCAGAAATGGGCCAAGGGATCAGAACGAGTATTCCGATGATTGTTGCTGATGAGCTAGGCGCTGATTGGCAAAAAATTGCCGTAGTGCAAGGTTTAGGCGATAAAAAATACGGTAGTCAAAACACTGATGGTTCGCGCTCAGTCAGGAGATTTTATCAACCGTTACGTGAAGCAGGTGCGTCAGCACGTATGATGTTACAGCAAGCCGCGGCGAATCAATGGCAAGTCGATGTCAGTGAAACGTCAGCAATAAATAACACCATTGTCCATGAAAAAACTGGCCGAGAATTATCTTTTGGCAGCTTAGTCGCTGCTGCCAGTGAGCTAACATTACCTGAGCAATCAACACTGATATTAAAAGCCAAAAAAGATTTTAATTTTATTGGTAAATCTGATGTGGCATTGGTTGATGGTAAAAAAATAGCAACCGGTAAAACTACGTACGGCTTTGATGTCGAATTACCAAACATGCAATATGCCGTTATTGCTAGGCCTCCTGTATTAGGCGCTAAAGTTAAATCATTTAATGCTGATGCTGCCAAAGCCATTGCTGGTGTCCTTGCCGTGGTGCAATTGCCTGATCTAGAGGAGCCAGCCGTATTCAAACCATTAGGTGGCGTAGCGGTTATTGCTAAAAATACTTGGGCAGCGATTAAAGGCCGTGAAGCATTAGCAATGCAATGGCATGAAAGTGAGCATCAAAGTTATAACAGCGATGAGTATAAAAAAGCCCTAGCAACCAGTTGTGATAATCCGGCAAAAATTTTACGCAGTAAAGGTAATGTAAATAAGGCATTGTCTGAGGCGAAGCAAGTGCTTAAAGCCTCATACTATGTGCCAGAATTAATACATGTACCGATGGAACCACCAGCGGCTGCAGCACATTTTCATGATGGGCTTTTTGATATTTGGGCTTGTACACAAACACCACAGTCGGCACAGTCGTCTGTAGCGCAAAGCACAGGCGTAGCGGCAGAAAATGTTAATATTAATGTCACGTTATTGGGCGGCGGCTTTGGCCGTAAATCTAAACCAGATTTTATTGTTGAGGCAGCGATATTATCTAAACAGTTAAATGTGCCAATTAAAGTGATGTGGACACGTGAAGATGAAATCCAAAATGGTTATTATCATGCGGTAAGCTATCAAAAACTTGCTGCCGGACTTGATCAACAAGGTCATGTTAATGCATGGCAACATCATGTCGCGGAGCCGCCCATTGGCTCTACGTTTAGTAAAGGCGCAGATTTAATTGGTTCAGAAGCTGATTTAGGCTTGATTGATATGCCATTTGATATTGCTAATGTTAGTTGTGCCGCAGGTAAAGCGCCGGCGCATACCCGTATTGGCTGGATGCGCTCGGTAACGAATATTAATCATGCCTTTGCCATAGGTTCCTTTATTGATGAGATTGCGCATGCGAAAGGGCTAGATAGTAAAGATAATTTATTGGCCTTACTCGGGCCAGATCGAAAAATAGACTTTTCGCTTGAAAACGCCAAATACGGAAATTACGGTGAAACCCTCGATAAATTCCCTGTTGATACCGCACGTATGAAAGCGGCGATAGAAAAAGTCAGCAAGATGGCAAAATGGGGGAGAAAGCTACCTAAAGGTCATGGCCTAGGTATTAGTATGCATCGAAGTTTTGCCAGTTATGTTGCTTGTATCGTTGAAGTATCAGAAAACAGTGATGGAAAAATTAAAGTGGAAGATGTTTGGCTAGCGGTAGATTGTGGCTTAGCTGTTAACCCTGAACGCATTCGTTCGCAAATGGAAGGGGCTGCTATTTTTGCGCTATCGTACACCTTTTATAGTGAACTGACGGCGAAAAACGGTGTTATTGAGCAAAATAACTTTGATAGTTATCAAATTGCGCGATTTGCTGATGCGCCAACTACGCATGTTGAAATTATCGATAGTTATGCGCCTCCTGGGGGCGTTGGTGAACCTGGTGTGCCGCCTATTGCACCGGCTATTTGTAATGCTATTTTTAATGCCACAGGCAAACGTTATAGAGAGTTGCCACTTAAACAATACGGTATTGTCTGAGCCGTCGCGTTTTAAAAACTTAGGGAAAGCAGCAATTTATGCTGCTTTTTTATTGAATGCTGTAAAATCTTAAATGAACTGATAAAATAGCGGCAATATTGATATTTATAGCAAATGAAATAATGCCCGCGACATGGTGATTTCATTACTTCAATTGCTCATCAACCACAGGAAAATAGATGGCCTCGTTACAAGACCAGTTGCTAAAAGCCGGTTTAACCACCAAGCAAAAAGCACGACAAGCAAATAGTGATAAGCGTAAAACAAGTAAGCAAAAACGCAGTGGTGTCAAGGTTGATGCCAGCTTACAAGAGCAAGTGAAACAAGAGCTAGCGCTAGCGAAGCAAGAAAAGTTAGCGCGTGATAGCGCGTTAAATCTTGAGAAAAAACAAGCGTTACTTGCCAAAGAGCAACAATTAAGAATTTTACAAATTTTGCAACATCATCAAATCACAAAAGTGAATGGTGAAGCGGAATACAATTACACCTTCAATAATATAATTAAAAAATTATTTGTTGATGCCGTAACGCATAAAGCCTTGGTTAATGGTCGCTTAGCTTTATGTGGTATGGATGAAACGACTTATATCGTTACGGCAGAAACAGCCGAAAAAGTCGCCAGCTTAGACAAAAATGTTATTTTAGTGCAAAACACTAAAGTGGCCGATGAAGTAACTTCTGAAGATGATCCTTACGCAGAGTTTCAAATTCCTGATGATTTAATGTGGTAACGTCCACAGACTATTTTAATTTATTTACCTAACAGTGAGCACAAGTATTACTATGTTTTTAATTCGTTGGCCGATTGGCCGTTTGATTTTGTTATTAAATTTTATATTCTCGCCAAGCGCACCAAAGCGTTCATCGCAACAGCAGAAAGATATTGATGCTAGCACAGCACATTTAAGTTTATATCAACTACCTGCGTGTCCATTTTGTGTTAAAACTCGCCGTGCAATAAAGCGGTTTGGTTTAAATATTGAGTTGCGTAATATAAATCAAGATGAGCAATATCGAGAAGAGCTGATACGAGAAGGTGGTAAAAAAACTGTCCCGTGTTTAAAAGTTATCAATGAAGACCAATCGATTACTTGGATGTATGAGTCGGGTGATATTATTGAATATTTAGAGAAATTTGCTAATTAATCTGCGTTATAGACCAATTATCTTGTTTTTTTAAGAATTTTTTTACCTCTTCTTGGGTCTTTTTATCACACGGTATGAGGTCGATTAGAGGTAAAAATGTTAATTAAAACTAAAAAAAATTATCAATTATCAGAGCAACAAGTCACAGATGAGTCTGTTTATCATGCAAGACGTAAAGTCTTAAAGCAGCTTGGTTTCTTAGGTGCCGGTAGCTTATTAACTCAATCAGCCATTGCAAGTCCATTAGATTTCTTCAGCAGTAAGAAAGAAGTCGTATTTCAACGACAAGCGTTAAGCTTTCAACAAGCTAAGCCTAACTCACAAATATTAACCCCTGAAGCTAAAGTGACTTCTCATAATAACTTTTATGAATTTGGTACGAGTAAGGGCGATCCCTTGGAAAACGCCCAAGAATTTAAGGTTAATCCTTGGCAATTAAGTATTTCTGGTGAAGTGGATAAGCCTTATACCCTTGGCTACGATGATTTATTTAAAAGCTTCGCGCTTGAAGAGCGAATTTACCGCTTACGCTGTGTTGAAGCATGGTCAATGGTGATCCCTTGGGTTGGCTTCCCGTTAGCAGACTTGATTAAAAAAGCGGCACCTAATTCTCGGGCAAAATATGTTGCCTTTGAAACCTTGTATGATCCTGAACAGATGCCAGGTCAAAAAAGTCGCAGAATTGGTGGTGGCGTGCAATACCCCTACGTTGAAGGTTTGCGTATTGATGAAGCAATGAACCCGCTAACCTTAATGAGCGTAGGCCTATATGGTAAAACATTACCTGCCCAAAACGGTGCGCCTATTCGATTAGTTGTACCTTGGAAGTATGGTTTCAAAAGTATTAAATCAATTGTTGGCATCAAGCTAGTTGAGCATGAGCCACCAACAACATGGAATCGACTTGCTGACAACGAATACGGTTTTTATGCCAATGTTAACCCTGAGGTCGATCATCCTCGTTGGAGTCAGGCTAGTGAAAGGCGTATCACCACAGGAGGGCTACTTGCCCGCAATCGTATTGCTACCCTGCCGTTTAATGGCTATGGTGAAGAAGTTGCTCACATGTATAAAAATATGGATTTAAGGAAATATTATTAGTGCCAGCAAGTACTTCAGTGGTGAATAAAGTGTCTTTTAAAGCGGTATTTCTAGCGAATCGCGTATTGTTACTTAAGATCACCATTCATTTGATGTCTTTGTTACCGTTATTAGCGCTTTATGTTTTGGCGTTTGACGATCAATTAGGTGCCGACCCGGTCAAAGAAGTCATTCACTTTACCGGTATGGGGGCTTTTAATTTATTGTTGATTTCTTTGCTGATAACTCCAATAGCGAAAAAATATCGCCAAGGCTATTTATTACAAACCAGACGATTACTCGGCTTATATAGTTTTACTTATGCCTTGTGCCATTTATTGAGTTTTCTAGCTTTTGAAGTACAGTTTGATCTCGAATTGTTTTTGAATGAAATTATTGACCGACCTTATATTACGGTTGGTATGGCGGCATTAATCATACTTTTTTCTTTGGCGATAACGTCATTAGCATCATTGAAACGCAAAATGGGCAAAAATTGGCAAAAACTGCATAATTGGGTTTATCTTGCCTTGTTACTTATTGCATTACATTTTTTCTGGTCGGTAAAGTCTGACATTGTTGAGCCGGCGATATATTTTATTATCGCAATACTTCTGTTAAGTCAGCGTAAAGATAAGATTAAACGCTGGTTTAAATAAACCGCAATTATCAGTACAAGAATTATCACTACATAAGCTATCAGTAGAAAAATATTGAGACAAAAAAGCGAAGGCAGAAACCTTCGCTTTTTTTATTTTCAAGGGAGTCTCACCAAGATATAAATGAATAACAATACTCAGTGATGGACTGTCTTCGAACTTTACTAAGTCATAACAGTCATTACTCGCTTCGTGCTGTGACTTCAACCAAGTGATAACCAAATTGCGTTTTAACTGGGCCTTGCACTTTATGCAAATCTGCTGAAAAAACAACTTCATCGAATTCTTGCACCATTTGTCCGCGACCAAAGGAGCCTAAGGCACCACCTTGCGCTTTTGAAGGACAGTTTGAGTGTTCTTTTGCTATTGCTTCGAAATCTTCACCGGTTTCAATTTGCTGCTTTAATGTTAGACATTGCTCTTCAGTATCTACCAATATATGACGTGCTGACGCTCTTAACATTGTACTTCCTTTATGCATTGTAAATTACTGATGGACTGTAGCTTATTTTTTTTCAGATTTGAATAGTTAGCAATATAAATTATGTTACTTAAAATTTCTCTTGCTGAGAGCCGCGCTGATAAATACAGATCTCTAAATACTCAAATAACTTATGAGGATGTTTTTATTTAAAGCAATAAGCTATCGTCTAAAATAATTTAAAAACTTTCAAACTATTTTTAGTCTCTGCACGACTTTTAATATAAGAGAGTAAGTTAACTAAATAAAATAGGACATTGCGTGTTTGAACGAAGCGATGAAACGCTAGTAAAACAAGCGCTGAAAGGGAAAAAATCAGCTTGGGTTACCTTAGTGAAACGGTATGAAAAAAACTTATACAACTATACCTTGCGTATGGTGAGTAACCCCGATGATGCCTTAGATTTAATGCAAGATGTCTTTATGGCTGTTTTTCGCAATTTAGCATCATTTCGTGGTGATAGCCCATTTAAAGGATGGATGTTTAAAATTGCCCATTATCGATGTATTGAGTTTTATCGTCGAAAAAAACCGACACAATCGTTAGATGATACACCCGAGCAAGAAGAGCACAGTGACGATAAATGCCCCGAGGCACAGCTATTTTCTGGCCAGCAAGCGAGTATCTTAAATAAAGCGCTGTGTACCTTGCCGGTTAATCAAAAATTAGTGGTGGAATTAAAGTTTTTTCAACATTGCACTTTTGATGATATTGCTAAGCAACTAGGTATTTCGGTAAATACAGCGAAATCACGTTTATATAGTGCTTTGGATAAACTAAAAGATCATTTGGAGTTAGACCATGTCAAATAAAGAAGAGCTCAAAAAAGAGCAAGTATTTGCCGATTGGCTCGATGGTAAATCAGATGATTACCATGTAGATGAAAGTGTTTTGGATGATGAAGCGCTATGGCAAGAGCGTAAAAACACAGCGAATACAATCAAACACTATGTAGCTATAACAGGTGATGAAACAGTTCCCGCATGGGATCGCTCAAGCGGTTTTGAAAGTGATAAAGTAGCTTTTTGGCAATGGCGTGGCTTGCCAGCACTGTCAATGGCCTTATCCATATTTACTGTTGCTTTAGTGCTGCTTAAAGTTGAGTTGATCATCCAAGAACAGGGAGTTTTACTGAGCTTTGCAGGGAAAAATACTCAGTTGCAAGAACAAAAGCTTGCTCGGTTGGTCGACGAAAGATTACAAAGCTTTGCCCAAGAACAACAAGTCGTGTTAGCCAATTATGCCGCCGATATTAAAGTAAAACAGCAGGATAATAATTTACAACTAGCCAGTTACATTATGGCTGCTTCTCGACAAGAGCGAAAAGAAGATATTGGCGACTTTATTCAATATATTAATGCCGAACGTAAAGATGAAATTCTGGAACAAAATATTAAGTATCAAGAGCTTGAACGAGCAATTAAATACCATAAAGTATATCAACGAGATAGTGTTGATGGTTTTGGATTAAAACAGGGTGATATAAAAAGTACACCTGCTAATTGGACTGCTGAGGAGTAGAATATGAACAAATTGAAGTTATTACCATCAACGCTAATTTTGCCTTGTTTACTCATGTCTGTTACTGGCTTTGCTGCAGAGCAAGATAATGATCAGTATTCAGGTATGTATAAACAACTGTCGATTATGAGTGATATTATTAAGTCATCAGTTTCAGACAAGTCAGCGCGTCAGCCATCACAAATAAATAGTATTCAAAGCACTTATTTACGTGGCCAAGGTGTTGTTTTTACTATTAGCTCAGCAGCAAACAACCGTCAATGGGGGCATTATAACTTTAATTTCGTCATGCCAGAGATGCCAGAAATGCCTGTTGCTCCCATTGCACCTGAAGTGAATCAAGATTTTCGCGAAAAGTATGATATTGATGTTAATGAAACTGTTTCAAAAGCTCTGGAGTCTGCGGCTGATGGTTATGAAAGAGTGGTTGAAGTGTTTGAGCATAACCGTGATAAAACTCGAGCATTTAGAGATCAGCAACGAGATATTGCCTATCGATTAAGAGACGTAGAGCGTGAAAAAAGAGATCTAAACTACCAATTATCACGTGCAACAGATGATCGTAAAGCAGAGTTGAAAAGTGAGATCTATAAGCTGACTGAACAAGGAAAAACCTATCGCGGGCAGCTGCAGAAATTGACAGAATTAAATAATAAAGTGGCAGCTGAGCAAAAAGTAGAACAGGAAAAAAGAAGCCAAGAAAGATCAAACTACTATCAGCAATTAGCCGTAAAGTTGACTGAGACCTTGTGTTTATATGGCAATGGTCTAAAAGCACTACCTAAAAATGAGCATGTTAGTGTGATTTTACAAGCTGCAGGAGAAAAGTCAGCAGGTCGGTATAAAGACAGTATTTTAGTATTTAGCAAAGAAGATATTACGAGTTGCTCGGCAGATAAAATAACTGCTGTCAGCTTAATGAATAAAGGCAAGGCCTATCAGTTTTAGTATTCAATGATTGAGCATTAAAGGTCTTATAAAAGAAATTTTAAAGCCGCATTTAGCGGCTTTTTATTATATGGCATACGCCCTTGTAGTATTAGGTTAATTCGGGAGTTTAGTGCCCACTTGCGCTGCAGTCGCCCATTAAGCTGTTTGGTTTCTTTTCTGCCTTTATTTGAGCACTTAAATGGATTTTTCTATTTACTTTTTTAGCGTTAATCGCTTCATTATTACGCGGCGTGCTTTTTGACGAGAAATTAAAATAGGCCAACACTTGTTGTAATTTGTCATTAAATTTAGCGGCAAATTCAAAAATGGAATTCCTTTTTTCAAACTTGCTTGGTACTAAATTAGAAAAATCAGCAACTTGGATACCAAGTAAAGGTTGTTGAGATGCTTTGACAAATGAAGGAAGGCTAATGCTAGTATTGGTAAATGCTTCGCTGGTCAAGCTCGGATAAGCATAACTATATGATGCGCTTGTTGCCGTTGAACTCATTTGGCTTGAAGTACTATTTGCTGGAAAAACATTTTGTTGTTTTTCTTTCATGTCGGGTTTTGCATGGACAATTGTGCCAAATAAACCAACGATAACAAAAATAGAGCAAACTAAGTTTGATTTAGTAGGTCTTTTCATTTTGCGTTCCTCATCAAATATCTTCCTTTATCGTTCCCTGATATTACTATTGTACCATTATGTTACAAATCAATATAGATTGGAATTTGACTTTACGCGATAGCAATAAGATAAACCGTATATTTTATCAGACCAATGACGCATGTGTTACTTATCGTGGTTGCTGAATTTAAGGCATCATGGATTGCTTTAAGCAATTTTCCTGAATGCTTTTGCTAGTATTAGCTAAATAATAATGTCGGTGTAGAAGCAAGTGTTTGGTAAATTAGGCGAGGTGGTAAAATAATTTTTTAATTCTAAATATTAGCTTCTGCTGAAAAGTCACTAGAACTGATCAGCAAAGGGCTAACTGACGCGATGGCTTATTTAGCTTGCGCTTTGTATAAGAGTCTATTTTTATGCAGTAAAGGCTCAGTATAACCATTAGGTTGTTGATGACCTTGAAATACTAACTCGAGCGCGGTTTGAAAAGCGATATTGCTGTCAAAGTTATCAGACATTGCATGATATTGACTATCGTGTTGGTTCTGTTGATCGACAATCGCTGCCATTTTTTTCATGCTTGCTAGCACTTGCTCAGGTGTACAAATGTTATGTTGTAACCAGTTTGCCATATGCTGGCTGGATATACGTAAGGTAGCTCGGTCCTCCATCAGGCCAACATTGTTGATATCAGGTACTTTAGAACAGCCAACGCCTTGATCAATCCAACGTACCACATAACCTAAAATGCCTTGTGAATTATTGTCTAACTCATCAGAAATTTCTTGCTCAGACCATTGGGTATGTTCCGCTAGGGGGATGGTTAAAATATCATCAATATTCGCAGGGATACGACTTTTAAGTTGCTGCTGCAATTGTAAAACATTGACTTTATGGTAATGCAAAGCATGTAGTGTTGCGGCAGTAGGTGATGGCACCCAAGCGGTATTTGCACCGGCTTCTACGTGGTTAATTTTTGTCGCCAACATATTAGCCATTTGATCTGGTATTGGCCACATCCCTTTACCAATTTGTGCTTTGCCACTGAAGCCACAAGCGAGTCCGATATCAACGTTATTATCTTCATAAGCAGAAATCCATTTTGTTAATTTGATATCTGCCTTTCTTGCCATAACGCCGGCAGACATTGAGGTATGAATTTCATCACCGGTTCGGTCAAGGAAACCAGTGTTGATAAATACCACGCGCTCTTTTGCCGCATAAATACAAGCTTTTAAGTTAACACTGGTACGACGCTCTTCATCCATAATACCCATTTTCAAGGTATTACGAGGCAGTGATAAAAGCTCTTCAACACGATCAAATAGCTCATTAGCAAAGGCAACCTCTTCAGGACCATGCATTTTTGGTTTAACAATATAGACCGAGCCGGTTTCACTATTACGTAAGGTATTTTGCTGATTAACGTCGTAAGTTGAAATCAATGAAGTGATGACAGCATCCATGATACCTTCAGGTACCTCATTGCCGTGTTGATCAATAATGGCATTGTTGGTCATTAAGTGACCGACATTTCTAACAAACATTAAACTGCGTGCTTTGAGCTTGCCTTGTGTGCCATCAAGATTTTGAAAAGTCTTATCTTGATGCATTACGCGCGTGTGCTGCTGACCAGATTTTTCAAAGCTTTCAGATAAGGTGCCTTGATTTAATCCCAACCAATTTTGATATGCGATGACTTTATCTTCTGCGTCAACGGCTGCGACAGAATCTTCACAATCCATTATGGTGGTTAGTGCAGACTCCATGGCGATATCACTAACACCGGCAGGGTCGCTTTGAGCGATTGTACTTTGCTGATCAAATTCAACAATAAAGTGTAAGTCATGATGTTTAAATACCAGTTCGTGGGGTGATGTTGGTTCACCGGTAAAACCGATAAGTGCTATCGGATCAGCCAGTTGAGTGCTTTCGCCATTACTTAGCTTAACTAAGAGCGTATGGTCAACAACCTGATAGCTCTGTACGTTGTGATGTGAACCAGTAACCAGTGGAATACTTTGGTCTAAAAAATCACGAGCAAAAGCAACCACCTTAGCGCCACGTTTAGGGTTATAAGTTTTGGTTTTCTCGGCACCGTCGGCATCAGTAATAACATCTGAGCCGTATAATGCATCATACAAACTGCCCCAGCGTGCATTAACGGCGTTTAAGGCAAAGCGAGCGTTCATTACGGGCACAACAAGCTGCGGTCCAGCCATAGTGGCGAGTTCAGCATCAACATTTTTAGTTGAAATAGTGAAGTCAGGCACAGGTGCTGCGAGGTAGCCAATCGTGGTGAGAAACTCTTTATAGTCAACAAAATCAAAATTTTCGGCTTGGTGCGTTTGATGGTAAGTGGTGATTTGTTGTTGCAGCGACATACGCTTAAGCAACAGGGCGTTATTTTTGGGGCTTAAATCAGTAATGATTTTTGCAAAGCCATCCCAGAACGTATCTACAGCGATGGTAGTACCAGGAAGAATTTGTTCGTTAACAAAGCTATATAACTCTTCTGCTACCTGCAAATTTGCAATTGAAATTCGTTTTGTCATGAGACACCTATTTTGTAAGTTTGGAAGAATTTTTTCTTACTTTTGACTATTAATTTAAAAGCTATACGTGCAATGTAAAAATTTTGTTGACTCTATGCAATAGCGACGCGACCAGCAAGCAATATCAATTTAGCCTAATGGTTTAAATTTAAAATAAAATAAAAAGTTAACTCATTGTTAATTATTAATAAAGATAGCTATTTTTTATTTTATACATAGTTTCATTCATGATATTGTTTATTTTTATTTTTGGTATTCATATTGTGAATTTAAATGCTTTTAACCTTTTCGGCGCTCTGACGACAAAATACTGTTTTCTAATGCTACCAAAGGGAAGCTAAGAAAGTAATGATAAACGGGCTGGTAATTGCCGTGATTACCGCCGAAACAATTAAGGCTAACGAACTATAGGCAGCATGTTCGTAGCTGATATTACTGACCGTGGCGGTACCAATTGCATGGCTAGCGGCACCAATAGCTAAGCCTTGCGCTTTCGGTGACTTCACTTTGATATATGTTAACCATCGTGGACCAACTAAAGCGCCAAAAAAACCGGCAAGAATAATCGTAAATGCTGTAATAGCGGTATTACCGTCTAATTGCCCAGCAATAGCGATAGCAATTGGGGTCGTAATAGATTTAAGTGATAGTGCGACAGCAATGGTGTAATCGCCGATAATTAACATGGTAATAATAAAGCTGCTGATAATCGCTATTAGCGCACCTATTAATAATGTTAAAACAATATTTTTCCATTGTTTAGTGATGGTTTCTAAGTGTTGGTAGAGAGGAAAGCCTAATGCAACGACAGCGGGCTCAAGTAGCGCGTTGAGCAGCCAAGAGTTCGAAAAGTAACGATCAAAGTTAATGTCTTGCCAGAGTAATAGCGCCATAAGCACTAAGATACTCATTAGCATAGGTTGTAACCAGATGGCATTTAATTTTCGTTGTAGTACAGCAACAAATTGAAACAGCACTATGGTGCCGGTAACGGCAACAACAGAGGATAATAGATGGGAGTGTAACAGCTCAGTAATTAGCATATTTATCACTCCTCACTTACAGCATAACGCTGATAAATAAGCCCGACCAGGGTCAGTAATATAAATGTTGTTACAAAGGTGATGCTAACAATGGCTAGGCCAAATTGTCTAACCAATTCAAGGTGGTTGACAATACCAACACCCGCAGGAACAAAACAAACCGCCATATGTTTTATACACCAAACAACCGTGCTTTTAATTTTATCGGCATCAAAAAGACGAAAATGTAGTGTTAGGGTAAAAGTTATTAAACCATATAAACTGCTAGGTAATATCGGCGCAAAATACGAACATAATTTACCAAAAGCAAGGCAACTACAGATAGCGAAAACGCTATACGTGACATTGAATACTTTTTTATTAAATGTTTTCACACGCCGTTTACCTTGTTTACCTAACCTTCATTCGCAGCTTCGATAACTAACTGTCTAAACCATATATGACTTGCGTCATGATGTAACAGTGGGCTCCAAATCATTTTAAGTTCGATGTCGGGAATATCAAATGGTGGTTTGAGAATGGTATAATTGCTATCGTTTTTATGAATTAAAGCGGCACGAGAAGGTAAGGTGGCCACCAACTCATCTTCAAAGGCCAATTGCATGGCAACGTGATAGTTTCGCGTAAATACTTTAATATCCCGCTTTTTACCCAAGCGCGCTAACGCTTCGTCTACCCAACCTAGTTTTTGAACGTCTTTCGGATCCATACCGACCCCGACACCAAACCCCGTTTTAGATACCCAAACATGTTTTGCCGATAAATAGGTGTTGAGGTTAAATTTTTCAACAACCGGGTTATCTGCACTTAATAAGCATGAGAATGTATCACGCCAAATAGTTTTTTGATGGAACGATTGTGGTAGTTCATCAAAACGATTGATGGCCATATCAATTTTTCCGGCTTCAACATCGTGAAATGTCACGTCGCTGGGGGTCATAATATCAATGGTGACATTAGGTGCTATTTGATTGATGCGCTTTAATAGTTTTGGCAACAAGGTTGATGCGGCATAATCACTAGCCATTAATCGAAAAACACGATGACTATGTTGTTCGTTAAACTCTTCCTCGCCTTGTAGCGCTTCTTCTAGCTCCAATAAAATTTTACGAATGGCCGGCGCTAAAGCTCTAGCACGTTCCGTTGGCACCATACCGTCGGATGTACGCACTAAAATAGGATCGTTAAACAATGTACGTAAGCGTTTTAAACCATTACTCATCGCGGGCTGAGTAATATTCAACTGTCCAGCAGCGCGAGTGACATTTTTCTCTCGTAGTAAGACATCAAGATAAATAAGTAGGTTTAAATCAATTTTCGAGATATTCATAAAATTAATAGTCTAGAATATAAGTATAACGTAGATATATGTCATGGCTTATGGTGATAATCAAGTAAATTCACCTAAAAAATTAAATTATTTTGCATGATGTTGGCATAATTAATAGCTACGTTGCATAGGTTACTGCTTGAATTTGTTAAATAATATATTTGTCATTTTTAGAGTTAATGCCCTATTATTTTCTCTGTGAATGGTAGGGATGCATATTATATATTTTATTTATTTGCAGTGGCTGGTTTACTATTTGTGTTGCTCGGTGTGACAACTTACCTAAGTCGTTACATCACCAAAATTATAAATACTGTCAGTTAAGACTTTTGGAGAAAGTAATATGTCTAATTATCAAAGCGCAATCGAAGCAGTTAAAGCAATCAAAGAGAAAGCTGGCAGTGCATGGGATGTTATTAATCCTGAATCAGTAGCCCGCATGCGCACCCAGAATAGATTTAAAACTGGTTTAGAAATTGCCCAATACACTGCCGACATAATGCGCAAAGATATGGCGGCTTTCGATGCAGACAAAACTAAATATACTCAATCTCTAGGCTGTTGGCATGGTTTTGTTGGCCAACAAAAAATGATTTCAATCAAGAAACATTTCGACGGTAAAACCGATCGTCGCTACTTATACCTTTCAGGTTGGATGGTGGCGGCACTTCGCAGTGAATTTGGTCCACTTCCAGATCAATCTATGCATGAAAAAACTAGCGTAGCTTCTCTAGTTGCAGAGCTTTATACCTTCCTTCGTCAAGCGGATGCTCGTGAGTTAGGTGGCTTGTTTCGTGATTTAGATAAAGCGACAAGCGAACAAGAAAAAGCAGCAATACAAGATCAAATTGATAACCATGTAACCCACGTGGTACCGATTGTTGCCGATATTGATGCCGGCTTTGGTAATGCTGAAGCGACTTACCTAATGGCAAAGCAAATGATCGAAGCAGGCGCTTGTGCCTTACAAATTGAAAACCAAGTAGCCGATGAAAAACAATGTGGCCATCAAGACGGTAAAGTAACAGTTCCTCACGCAGACTTTCATGCGAAAATTCGTGCGTTACGTCATGCCTTTTTAGAGCTAGGTATCGATAACGGTATCATTGTGGCACGTACTGATTCTGAAGGTGCTGGTTTAACCAAAGAAATTGCTGTTGTTAAAGAAGCAGGTGACTCTGGTGATATCTATAACTCTTTCTTAGATGTTGAAGAAATCGGTGTAGCTGATATGGCTGAAGGTGATGTTTGCTTCAACCGTGACGGCAAACTGGTTCGTCCTAAACGTTTACCTTCTGGTTTATACCAATTCCGTCAAGGTACTGGTCATGAACGTTGTGTATTTGACTGTATCGGTGCACTAAACGCAGGTGCTGATCTACTTTGGATTGAAACAGCGGTTCCTACCGTACACGAAATTGCGGGCATGATGAATGATGTGCGTAAAGTGCACCCTGATGCGAAACTTGTTTATAACAACTCGCCATCTTTCAACTGGACGCTTAATTTCCGTCAGCAAACGTACGATACTATGGTTGAAGAAGGTAAAGATGTTTCTGCCTACGACCGTGATAATTTAATGAGTGCAGAGTACGATGAAACTGAATTATCAGCGATTGCTGATGAGCGTACTCGTACTTTCCAAGCAGATACAGCACGTGAGGCCAACGTATTCCACCACTTGATTACGCTACCTACTTACCACACTACCGCATTGTCAGTAGACAACTTAGCGAAAGAGTATTTCGGCGAACAAGCGATGCTTGGTTACGTTAAAAACGTGCAACGTGAAGAAATTCGTCAAGGTATCGCCTGTGTTAAGCATCAAAACATGTCAGGTTCTGATATGGGTGATGATCACAAAGAATACTTCGCCGGTGAAAACGCACTTAAAGCGGGTGGCGCAAAAAACACCTCTAACCAGTTTTAATTAACTGCTAGCGGCAAGTTAATCGCTTACTAAACAAATCCCAACCGAAGCAAAAAGCTCTACTGATGAAGTAGAGCTTTTTTATTTTATAGCGCTTCAGTATATTATTATTTAATTACCCAGCCTAAAAACGTCATTAACCTAACGTAAATTGTTCGCTATTGAATGATGAAAAAATCTACTGAGATTAAGTTTATATAATTAAATATCAATGAACTTAGCTGAACTCTATCAAGTAGAGCTTTCGGCAGTTGGTGATTGAGAAAATAATGTTCGTGCGTCTATATAACAGCATTAATAACTTTGTTGAAGTGTAATGATGTGATCTCGTTTACGCTAATGCCATAAAAAAACCAGCAGATAATCTCTACTGGTTTTTGAAGGTTATATATCGAAGAAGTAATAACTAGAAGCTATAAACTAAAGTCATTGCTGTTTCTGTGTTTAAGTTTTCTTTGTCTTCATCAACTTCAGTGTTGTAGTCGAATGTTACGCTAAACTTCAGCTGTAAAGTTTCAATTAGTTTGGTTGAGATTGAGGTTCTAGCTGAATATGTGCTGTTTGCATCACTTTTAGTTGCGTACTTTGCGACTAACTTCTGTTTAAATAACACGTGTTCGTTTAACTGACGCGTATACAATGCTTGTGCTTGAATGATAAAGGCAGATTTAGTTTCTTCTGGCTCTGTTTCTGTTGCACGAACTACATCACGTTTAAAACCTGGACCAATATCAGCATCTAAAGTGGTATTTTTGGTTTCATACCAACGACGACCCCAACCTGTTGAGACTGAACTTTGGCTTTCAAAACTACTAAAGCGGTTATCTTCATAAGAAACATTAGCGTAAACATAGTTTGGGCTTGCTTTATCAAGTGTATAGTTAGTTTGGCCCACTAGTGTCCATTTTTGATCGCTGGTTGAAAATGTTTCCTCACCAGTGCCGGTACCGTCATCTTGATCGCTTTTCTTGACCAATAAATCTAACTGCACGGTTGACTTCCATGCCGCTTCTTCATGAGCAAAATCAAAGCCAGCTTTAACATCTGCACTATTGGTATCACCGGTTTTAAACAGCATGCCTAGTTCTGCAGATGCAGTGTAAGGTGATTTTTCTTTCGCAGTGGTTGCTTCTTCTGCTGCTGTTGCTAGTGATACACAACACAACGCGGCTGATATTAATTTAAGACTCATTTTTTTCCTCTTTATTCATATGGACAGATAATTGTGGGAATGGGATTTCGATACCTTCGCTATCCAATTCGGTTTTAATTTTTTCTAGTAAATCGAAATAAGTTGGCCAGTAATCAGTAGATTTAACCCAAGGTCTGACCACGAAATTAACGCTGCTATCAGCGAGTTCAGAGACACCAACAGTAACAGTCTGATCTTTTAATACTCGCTCGTCGGCACTGACTAACTTATGTAATAGTGCTTTGGTTTTTGCGAGGTCGGCATCATAACTCACACCGATAATCAAATCTATTCTTCTCGTCGGCTTGGTTGAGTAATTGGTAATAGTGCCGCTAGTAATAGCACCATTTGGAATGATAACGGTTTTATTATCACCGGTTCTTAATTGGGTTGAAAAAATTAGAATCTTTTCAACAATACCAGAGACACCGGATACCTCAATAAAGTCACCCGATTTAAATGGCTTGAAAACAATCAATAATACGCCTGATGCAAAATTTGATAAAGAACCTTGTAACGCTAAGCCAATAGCTAAACCTGCAGCACCAACGATAGCAACGAGTGATGTGGTGTTGAAACCTAAATGTGATATTGCAGCAACAATAACGATAAAGAATAACATGCCGTAAAGTAGGCTGCTAATGAATGAAATGATAGCATCATCCATGCCTTTATGACGCATGACTTTGATCACGCCTTGGCGCACCATATTGGCGATAAATTTACCGATAAAAACGATCGCTATTGCTACGATTAACTTAATAGCGAAATCTATCAGCATTTGTTGATTATCGACAAGCCAGTTTTGAATAATATCCATTGTGTATCCTAAGCACGGTTATAAAGGGCGAATTATAATAAACATCAAAATAAATAGCATTGTTTTGTTACTGAGTTCATTAAATTAATAGCAAATATTTTTTCAATCTTAAGCTGTAACATCGAAGAATAAAAAAAGCGACTTCGCGTCGCTTTTTTAATAAATTATGTTAATTTTCGTTCGTTGAAGCTACTTAATTATAGCGTCTAGTTTACCGGTAGAATACTGCATAAACATGTTATCTAACGAAATGGGTTTAATTTTTGATGCTTGGCCAACGGTGCCAAAAGCTTCATAACGTGCTTTACAAATATCTGACATCGCTTGAGTTGATGCTTTTAGGAATTTACGTGGA
>Ga0208643_1000227_pt1 | contig 37706 bp, 51 predicted proteins | sample VirMetDEL_Nov_12_FD_184516 | JGI IMG/M metagenome (GOLD analysis project Ga0208643, IMG submission 184516) | Aqueous microbial communities from the Delaware River and Bay under freshwater to marine salinity gradient to study organic matter... | ecosystem: Environmental > Aquatic > Marine >...
CAACCTGAATAGCTTTTAAGTCTTCACGGACCGTATCATATGCTTTTAAAACTTTGTTCTTGTCTACTGCTAATGCTCCTAGCTTATATTGTAGATTATTTAAAACTGATATTTTAGCTTGTAAATTTTCAAGCTCCTCTTTTGTTATTTTCTTTTTTGACATTTTATTTAATTTAATTTAATTACACTATATACAAATATAGTATTTATTCTTTTATGTTACGAGTCCATACTACACTCAAAGTTATAAAACCCACCGCGCATTGCAAAGTTGTATCACATGTTCCATCTTCAAAGTCTTCTTTGTTATATAATGCACCTATCATAAATCCTGTTATAGGCGCTATAATTATGTCAGCACTTTTAATTTGACCTATTATTAATAACAACGTAAATATTCCAAGTAGTATATATGCCACCATTTTAATTTATTTTTATTGCCCAGTATATGTAAGTTCTTCCATTAGCGTCATAATCTACATAGCTGTTTGCTGATACTGATGAATCTAAATAAAATCCTGTTGATGTATATTTAATTGGTGTATCATTAAATTGTCCATCTGCTGAACTTTCATTTGCTCTTAACCTATAAGCACCAGTTGTTCCAAAAGTTCTTACACTATCGTGCATTTCCCAATGTGTACTGTCGTGAGAGGTACATTTAACCATTACAAAGTCAGGTCTAAATCCAGTTGTTACAGTTACATTTCCTGACGCAATCCCAGTATAAGTTCCAAACTTTTGATAACCTGTAATATCGTGGAAACAGTAGGCGATGTATTCTCCACCAGAAGCATTAACAGATGCACTATTACCTAATGTAAATACTGTAGAAGTTGGTGCTGTACCATTCCAAAATACACCACTATCTGAATAAACTTTGTCAGTTAAACTTAATGCTAAATAATCATCTGTGTTTAATAAAGTAGATTTTACAATCCAATTTGCACTTGAATCTAATCTTTTATAAATTACAAAATTAGGAGTAGCTGAAAGACCGTGAGGAACTTTTGTCCCTGAAACACCAGTCCCATCATATTTAACAATACTAAATCCTGCGTTAGCATTTGCACTAACTATTGATTTTGGTGGAGCACCTAAAGTTAAATCATCATTGTCAGATACAGTTTCTGCATATAAAGCTGCAACATCTATATCAGATACCACTCCATTATATATTCTTAACTGATCTATTTCTCCATTATAAAAAGCTTCTGCTCCAGATGAGTATTCAAAAAAACCAATCCTTATTAGTGCACTTGATTTGTAACCAATAGATTGTGTAATTGTTGAAACATCTAATTCTCCATTAATGTACATTTTTAGTTCACCAAGCTTCATAGTAACAACAATATGAGTATATTCACTCGTGCTTATTGCACTTGTTGAAACTGCAGCAGTAACATTAGAACAACTTGTATCGTCAGGATAAGCATTATCACAATCTCCATTATAAATTACAAATCTTGCTTTACCAGTACTATTATCAATTCTAAGAATATAACCTTTACTACTTCCACTTTCAACACCATAGGTGTCAAGAATAGTCCTATTACCTGAGCCTGCGGGTTTTACCCAAACCGATATTGTTAATTCATTATATTGAAAAGAACCATTAGGTAAAATCACTTTTGAAGTACTGCCATTAAAAACTGCTGCTTTGTTAAACTTGCCACTTGATGTATAAGTTACATTAGCGGTAGAGGAAGCATTGTTATTACCAGTTACATCATTTGCATTGTCTTCAAATTTGTATATTGCTCTTGCTGGTCCTCCGAAGATTGTCGGTTCGTTATCATCAGCTTTCCAAGCCCAAGCAACATAATTGTTTCCAGAACCATTTGCACCACCAGTATTACCAACTATAAAACCATTAGAGCCTTTTTCATATTTAGGATTATCTGAATAATAGGATTGGGCATTAGTTGCATTTGAATACAATTCACTTCCAGGTCTTAAACTATCTACAAGAACGTGAGATTCAGTAGCATTTCTTTTTTTAATCCATATAAAGTTAGCATCAAATCCTGTATCTATAGTTCTATTAGATGTAGAATTACCAGTATAAGTAACTGTACTAAAACTTTTTGCAAGTGTTGGTGCTTCTGTGTCAGGGTCTGCTGCAAATGCCATATAGATATATGCTGCGTTATTATCATTTATATCATCTGAACCATCACTTACAGGTTGAAAACTATTACTATAAAAATTTACTTCTCTTGTACCTGCAAAAGTTGATTCGGCATCAGATTTATTTGCCCAAACAAATTTATTTCTTGGGTTTGTTGTGCTTCGTTTATTATCTATCATCACCCAATTATCTGAAGCACTTGTTCTCTTAATCATTAAAAATGCAGGCTCAAATCCTGTTTCTACAATCGGTCCAACATCAGAAGCATTACCTGTGTATGAGCCAAACTTTGAAAAGCCATCGACTGAATGGAAGCAATAAGCAATGTAAGAAATGTTTGGTGCTGATGTGTCAGCAGGATTAAAAACAGTACTGGTTGTACCTGTAAATAAATTACCTGCAGTTCCTGAAGCTCCAGTTGTATTTAACCTTATATATCCACCATTTCCTAAATCAGTATGATGCACCATCCAGTTTTCACCTGCAGTGCTTGTAGATTTCATAATAATTAAATCTGGAATAACACCAAGTCCGTGACCAACTGTATTTGAAGCACTAAAAGTACTTGGGGTTGTAAATTTAACTATCGAAAATCCTGCATCAGCATTAACTTGTACTGTTGAATCTATATTTGTTCCATCTGTATTGCTGCTTGTAGTTCCTCCGTTTGCTTTCCAACACCAAGCTACATAATCTTGCCCGCTTTGATTTACAGAAGCATCATTACCTAAAGTAAATCCACCTGTATCAAAAGAGGTAAATCTATTTGTGTCAGGACCATTACTTTGTGCGTCTAAATTACTATGTAATCTATATGCTGCTCCTCTTGTTGAATCCATAACATAATGATTATCAACATAAGTCCTCTGCTTCATCCAAACAAAATCAGGAGTAAAGTTTAATCCGTATTCGTATGAAACATTACTTGCAGTACCATCGTATGTTCTCATATCATCATTACTATTCCCCTCAAATCTGTAACTTGCTACTAATGGGTTTTCATTATACAATGTAGTTACTTCACTTGCTGATAATGTTTTGTTAAATACTCTAACTTGGTCTATTGTCCCACTAAAATTTGAACTACCTAAATCATAATTACCTATATTATTACCCCCTGAAACAGATTGAGTATTAAGGTCGTAAGTCCAATCCATACCTGAATCATAAACACCATCAATAAAACATTTAGTTTTAGTAGTTTGATTACCATCATAAGTAAAAACAAAATGATGCCAACCTCCATCATTATAACCACCATTTGTTGATTGAGCATTATTAGCCGATTGTGCAGTACCTGCCCAGTTATTAACACAAATTTTACCTGCAGGAGAAAAACTATTATCTATTCTAATATGGAATGTGTTATTACCAGTTCTTTTTGCAAACATATACGAACCATTTGCAGATGTTGTTTTAAACCACAAACTATAACTTACAGTTTCACCTTCAGCACCAAAGTTGTCTGGTATATTTATTTTACTATCTGAATCTGAAAATATAGCACCCTGTCCATATCTTCCTGCTGCATATTGTACTTGTGTTCCAGTTCCGTTATAATTACCACTTTTATCATCTTCATTATTTTCTAATCTATATAAAGCAACACAAGATGTATCTCCTAATACTTGTAGTGTGTCTGTTGTATCTACATTTAATGGATCTAATGATTCTACTGTTGCTGCTGTTTCTGCATATAGTGTTGAAACCTGTGATGAAGATAATTCTTTTTGAAATATTCTTACTTGGTCTATTTTTCCTGTTAAAGCATAATAACTACCTGTTGCCCATTTTCCTAAAGTAATTTCATTAGTTATGCTTGATAATGAATTTGGTGAATTTTCAGTCAATAATAAATTGCCATCTAAATATAATAATGCTTGTGAACTTGTGTAAGTAAAAACTATATGATGCCAAGTATCATCTCTTAAATCAGTTGTTGAAACTGTATCGTTATTCGGGTTACCAAAATTAAAAAATAAATATCCTGTAGTTGGTTTTAACGCTATATCAAATCCATTAACACTACTTGAACCTGCAGAACCAATTATTGTTGCTTCACCATTATCTCCTGTTTGTGTACTTGAACAATTAACCCATAAACTAATTGAAAAACTATTACCTGCTAATGTATCATTTAAATTAGTTAAAACCACACCTGATGTACCCGAATTACTACCATTAAAATAAGCACCTGCGCCAAACTTACCTCCGTTAATAGAATGTCCTGCAGCACCATCTCCCTCGTATAATACTACTCCAAAATGTTCACTTGGTACTAATCCTCCTGCACCTGCTGTAGCTCCTGCACCAATTAATCTTTTATTTAAACCCATTTATTAAATTGTTGGGAAATCAAATGTAATAACTGCACCTTTTGCACTTAAAGCATTGATTTCAGTTTCAGTTGTATCAGATAATTCTCTTAAATCTTCTCTTGCATCAGCTATCTCTTGTGGCACTTCTGTTCCATTATCAGCTTTTCTAATAATGTACCAATCTGTTTTTGCAAGTTCACCACCAATTCTATGTTTAAAATTAGTAATTGCTTGTTCTTTTAATTCGCTTAATGACTTATCAAATGACTTGTTAGATATGTCTTTTCTAAAACAAGTGGCTTCTGTATCCCAATATATCTCACCTAAATCGTGTATTCTTGAATCATAGCTATCATCTATGATTACATTAAAAAGACCATTGTTTTCCATTTCATCTTCAGTCCACCCTTTTGTGTTTAAATGCAATCCAGTTGATGACCTAAATGAATTTGGTAATGATTGATAAAAAGTTATTACACCTGCGTTATTTACTGCTTTCATATTATGCTACTTTATTTATTGTTGCGAATTGTTCTGTGTTTCCATTTGTAGAAACTATACTTATTAAATTTTCTCCACTTCCATCATACGTTGAAGCATTTGTAAGTTCTTTTACACTTGATGGTAAAGTTAAAGCGTGATTACCACTTATAACTAAATTAATTTGCATACCTGTTGATACATTAGCAAAAGTCAATGTTGTGTCTCCACTTAATGTTTTAGTAAATGTTGTAGCAGTTGCCCAATCTACTGATGTTCCACTTAATGCTGCTGCAGTTGTAAACTCTGCACCTAATTTAGCATAAGTTACTCCATTATCTTTTATTCTTATAGCATCTGAATTTGTTTCAATTGTAGAATCATCAACATTAACAGTTAAAGTTACATCACCACTTGTTCCCCCTCCAGTAAGACCATCACCTGCAACAACACTTGTAATATCTCCTGCAGATAAAGTTTGCCAAGAAAAGCTACCATCACCATCTGAAACAAGATATTGTCCCGATGTTCCATTACCACTTACATTTAATCTTTGTGCATCAACCGCATTATCTGCAATCATTGCACTTGCAACCTCTCCAGTTGATGAAGTTCCGATCATAGTTCCTTTTGCAGTAGACACAATAACACCTGTATTGGTTAATGTCAAACCAAGTGCATTACCTGCACCATCTGTCAATGCTTGTGCTGAACTATCAATTGCACCATTATCACCAACTTTAAGCAGTGAAGTATAAGTATCTTTTATTTTATTACCTGTTAAACTTGCCATAATTTATTTTTTATAATGATTCCCAGTTTTTATTTACGTTTTGCCATTGTTGTTGATTCTTATTCCAATATTGTCTTACTTTTTGAATAGCAATAGAAACCTTGTTACCCATTTTTGCTATATTCAATCCTAGTCCTAACATACTATTCTATATAAGCAATTACTTTACCTGCTGCACAACTTATTGTATGAAATGTTCCATATATAATTAATCCTGCTGATAACTCTAAACTTGTTATTGATGTATCACCACCTGTTGCTGCATTTGTACAAGTAATTGTTGAATCTTCCATTGCCTGAATAGCATTGTATTTTTCACCAACTGTTGAAGTTCCTGATTGAGCAATAATTCTTAAACCAAATTCTCCAAAAGCTGCTTTTTGATAATTTCCTGAATAAAATAAATCGTTTGACATAACTAAATAATTTACTACAAAAATAATAAATTAATAATTAATGCTTTCGACCTTGTCCTCGATACTTTTTTTTGTAACCACTTTGCCCTTTTGAAGCATTTTTACTATGCCTTCCAGGTCTTTTTTTCTTTGGCTTTTCTATATAAGAAACGAATACATTTCTCGCCATTAGTTCGACTTGTTATTAAACTTCTCAAATGTTCTCATTCCTCCAAGACCAAGCATTCCAATTAACACTGTCATTAAATGTTCCATTTGCAGGGCAGGTGGTGCTGATTCAACTCCAACATACCAAACAAGCAAATCTCTCAAAACAAAATTATATGCAAGTGCAAAACCACAAACCCAACCTATAAATGGTCGCCAACCTGCAACAAAAATTGTTCTGTGCTTGGCTTCTTGTTCGTTGATTTGTGCTTGTAGTTCAATTAATGTTTGCGGATCAATCTCTTTACCCTTTATAAGCTCTCTTATTTCTAATCCAAGACCGCCAATATTATCACTTGTTTTAAAGCCTAATAGTTTTTTTAATAGTTTAAGCATTGTAATCTATATCTAAATCAAAATGTGTGTATGTTGAATAACCTTTTCCAGGTTTTCTTTTAGCTTGGTAGCAAAGTTTTCTATTATTTCCCTTTACATAAGAAATATGAATCCAAGCAGGATTATTATCATCACCTAATTCCCATATAAGTTTATCAAAATCCATTTCATTTTTAATTATGTAAAATAATTCACAATTAGTAATGCCAGTAGCATCTAAATCTATTGCACAACCCTTAATGTGTTGTGATGTTGCAGCAGCACCTGAAATAGCATTATTTAATTGCTCTGATCTAAAAAAACTATTTACTATAATTGGTTCACCTACTTTTTCTCTTAAAGGTTCAAAAAACTCCTCTGCCAATATTTTCATATTCGCTAATTGTTCTTCGTTAGGTGTGTTTTTGATTTTTAATTTTTTAGCAGTTGCAGAACCAAATGCTTCTTTCCAAGATATATTTGTACTAAAGTTTTCTTTTTTAGATTTTGCCATAATTATTAATTTTGTTGAACTCTGTTTGCAATGTCAATAATTGCTCTGTAATAAGTTTTCTCATCATCATCATCATTACTATAAGCAACTCCATTAATGTTGCTTGTAAACACATTAAAATTGTTTGATGAAAGGTCAAAGTAATCTGTTGTAGATGTCTTAATTAATTCTAAAATTGATTCTACAATATCATTTACTTGTAATTCTCCACCATCATCAGAAAAGAAAGAAGTAACCACCTCGATTCTTGTAATACATTCTACTATAAAATCACTTTGATTTTGATTTGTTTGTGCAGAATCAGCAGAATACACAATTATATATGGTTCACTTTGAGTAGATGGAACACGATTATATACAGGTATATTTGCACCACCATAACTTACATTTCCATTTAAGAGCGTAAATATCTTTTGTCTTATAAATCGTATTGGTTCTTTCATCTTAAACTTCTTTTAATTGCATTGTTTAAATCTAACATTAACCTTTTTAATCCTGTGTTTATTTTACTAAAAAAGTAAGGTTGTGCTTTTTGAAATCTTGTACCAAATTCAAGAAACCCTGAATAAGGTGCTTTAGATTCTATTGACTTATCTTTTGCATTATAAACAACATTATTTCTTAAATTACCTGTATCAACAGGAATAGGTGGCAATTTTATATCTCTTGATATTAATAATCCATTTTTATCTATTATCATATCAACACCTTTTGCACCAAGAGCATCTAACTTGTCAAACATTTTATTGACTTTACGAAAATCAGATTTATTAACTCTTATTTCCATTATTCCCTTTTTGTTGCAGTTATTGTTGTATAATATTTATAATTGCTATTGAACATATTGTTTATTTGAAATTGACCACTCTCATTTTCAATTTCTAACAGATCTGTTGTATTTATAGCATCAGCAGTTTTTTTCCTAACAGTAAGTTCAATCACAAGGTTTCTATCTCTTTTACCATTCTTCGTTGCTACATCACCCCCTGTGTAGTTTACATTTGCCCAAATCGTTGTTTGAGTTGCAAGAGTAGATGAAAACCCACCAAACCCATCAGCAGTTTTAGATTGTCTTTTAATCAAAACTCTTGTATCTAATTTCCCTGCATTCATTATATAAACATCGTTTTATAACCACTTAATATTTCTTTCACATTTGTAGGAAGATCATTCACATTTTGACCAATTACAAAATCAGTTCTATTGTCGTAAAGTGTTGAAACAAGCTGAAGATTTGCTTCAATTAAAAAACTATCATTCATTCCTGCCGTTGTATAGCTAACAATAACTTCTTTTGATGGCAAACTATTAAGTTCAACAATCGTATCATCAAGACCATATTCTGTATAAGCAGTTGTTGCAGTTCCCTCAACTGTTATTGATTGAATTGAAGCTATGGGCGAAAATGGAAGAACAAACCTTTCATCAACACTCGCTAAATACAACTTTCTTGTTTTAGCAGCTATGTCTTTCGTAATGTAGTTTTCTATTATAATCCTGGCTTGTGTTATCATTTGACCTATTAGAGTATCATCAGCACTTGTATCAACTCTTAAATAAGATTTAGCAGTTGCCGTGTTGATTATCTCTGATCCTGTCGTAGCAGTTATCTTTATTTGTGTATGAAAACGATTTAAAGGATTGCTATAATATTTCATTACTTATTTTTTTTAATTTTTTTCTTGTATGCTTGTTTTAATTCCTTTGTTTCTTTTGTCTTTTTAGTTTCTCTTTCTATGATTCCTAAAAACACTAACATATCTTCTAACATAATTTATTATTTAAAACAAAAATACAAAAAAAATGCACCATAAAGTTTACAGTGCATTTGATTGAAAAAGAATAAAGAAAGAAAAAACTATTTGAAGTCAAAGTTATTAAAATATTTTGAATAATCATTTTTTAAACTTAATCTTACTGCTAGTCTTTTACCATCATTTTTAAAAATGAAAAAACCTTCAAATTTTTCTACCCATATTGCAAAATAATCTACATCTTTTTTTTCATAATTATGTTTCCACTGTATATGAATAGTTTTTCTATATTTTTGATAACCTTGAGTTGTTGATTTTATTTGGACACGATACATATTGTCTCCTGTATCAGCTATACAATCATAAAAAGAAGTATGAAGTAGGGGGTAGGAAACTTTTATATCTCGTTTAAGACATTCAATACCGAACTTATATTCAGCAATACAACCCTTTGAATTGCTATCCACGAAAATAAAGTTACAAAAAAAGTGGCTAACCGAAATTAACCACTTGACTAATAAAAACTAATTAATATGAAAAAAAAATTATTCTAACGTACTATAATAACAAACATTAGAACAATATTGTTTAGGAATATCAATATGGCTTTTAAACTCAATACCACAATTTAAACACTCCTTTGTTTCTATTTCTTCTCTTTGGTATCTTTCAATCTCTAGGTGATCCATCTTTTTTCTTTTTACTTTCAATTATTGTATCCTCTATTCCATAAGCATAACTTAAAACCTTAAAATAAGTGTCTTGTGTTATGTCATTTATATCCCAATGATTAGATATAATCTTCATTATTTTTGGTGCTATTTTTTTATTTACCGCCATTATCTTACTAACCAAAATAAAAAGTTAATTGCTAATGTTGCCCAAAATGTAAACATTCCTAATACCCAACAAAAATATTTTAATATTCTTTTTTGCAGTTCTTTATCTACTGGCATATTTATATCTTGTTGTGTTGCTTTATATATTACTTTCATTATACACTAAATATTTCAGAGATTGACCATAAGCAAAAGAATATACCAATGCCTAAAACCATAAAACTTACAAATGTTAAAAATTCTTTAAATTGTTCTTTATTCATTATTTCTAATTTTGTTCAAAGTAAAGCAATATATTTATTATATGCAAATATTTTTTACATTATTAATATTTTTTTATATATTAGATGTATGGAAAGAAAACAAGAAGTGTATATCAAGTATAGAGTTAAATATAAAAACGATAAATACCAGCCTGAATATATTGGAGGTCGTGAAGACTTACAATACTTCAGACACAAGAATTTTCCTGCTTTAATTGATAACTTCAAAAGAAATATAATATGGGATACTGCTGATGCAGTTGAATCTATTAAATGTTTTTTTGAAGGTGTTGATAATGATTTTAAAAGGAATCACCCTGTCATTAAATCAGCAATTAAGCATAAAGGAAGAATCTATTATGGTGGTAGTTATTTAAATAAACTCTATAAATGGTACTTTAATAAATAAAAAAAGGGGGTATAGAACCCCCCTTTAATTATATAAACTCTAATTAATTATAGAGCTGCAACTACTGTAGCGAATGAACCTCTACATAGTGCATTTGGTAAATAAGTAGTCATTGCAAGTCTTTCTTGAACTCTTACTGTTACAAAATTCTTTTGTACGTTGTCAGTATCTTGCTCAAAAAATTCAACACTTACATTCTCTCTCTGCCAAATTTGTGCAGCTTGTGAAAAATTACCTACGATAAATTCTCCTTCTGCCATTGCAGTTGAGATTCTAAATGGTACTCCCATAAATGTTGGTTGTAATCCTTGATAAACTTGATCTTTTAAGTATCTACTATCACCATCTTTAAGTGCAAGAATCTTGTGAAAGTCTGTTGGGTGCATTAAAATCCCATCTGAAGTATAATTAGCTTTTGCAACTTGGTTAAGTGCAGTAATTAATACATCAATGTTTTGTGGGTTTGCAATAACACCATCAGCGAATCCTGAAGCAGCATTAGACCAAACAGTAGCAGAATTTCTCAATCCTTCTAAATTTGGTGCAGTACCGTTTCCACCTAATAACTGGTCATCTTCAACTGCCATTAACTTGCTTGGCACTCTTGCCGAGATGTAAGATGTTAATTGCTCTGTATCATCAAGCATTTGCTTTGATAATCTTAAGTAAGTACCAATTAATTCTACATTAGCAGTAGAAGCAGTTAAGTTAAAGTCAGTTTGTCCAAGTGCAGTACCTTCTGCTTTAGCAGCAGCACCTTGTGTATAAGCAGATTCTTTAATATATCTTATTGTGTCAGAGTTTGTAGTTCCAACAGGTACGATTGATCTTACGTGAACCTCATTTGAAGGATCATACTTTATACCAGGTACTCTTGTTGCTGCGATAACTTCACCAGTATAATCTGCACCAGTTGTCATATCAGCTTTCACTTCGAATGAAGCTGCTCTTGATTGTCCTTTTTTAAGACCTTCAATTGCACCACCTTCGATAGCTTCTTTTAAAGCACCTTTAAAGTTTACTGGCTTACTTTCGATAGCATTTTTTTTAGCTGCCATTTCGATAGTATCCATTCTTTTTTGCATTTCATCATTCTTTGCAAGATATTCGTTAGATAAGTTTGAAATTTCACTTTTAAGTGATTCTTCAATCTCACCTTTCGCATTATCTTGAGCCGAATTAAATGCTTTTTCAATTTTAGAATCAACTAAATCTCCGATTTGGTCTAATTCTTTTTTGATTTCATCGTTCATTTTTTACGAATTTAATTTATTAAACAAATAATTATAAATATCACTATTATCAGCTTTTATCTGTGTCGGCTCTGTAACTTCAATTTCGGTTGGCAAAGTGGCACTATCGTTAAAAATAGATTTTAGCTTAACGAGTTCTGCTTCGATAGCATAACCCATATTGTCAGAAATGTTACCCTTGCGAATTAACTTCACAAGTTTATCAAATCTTTTCAATACTTTCTCCTTATCTACATTCCCTTTTACATCTAATATCATTGCTTCATCATTTGCAGCAAGTGTAACGGCAGAAATCTCATAGAGTTTTACCTCTGTTAGTTTTCTATTGTAATCATCACCCATTCCTGCTTCTTTCTGAAGTGGTAATATACCAACACTATTTTCGGTAATTACCCCTGCTTTCATAAGTTCTAATACATCAGTTCCAAGTTGAGTTTTTGGTATTTTCGCTTCAAACATTAATCCTTTATCATCTTCATATAGATTTACCATTTTTCCCAATGGTTGATCCATATTGTGTTGATATAAATACTTTACACGACTTCCATTCTCCATAATCGTTTTTGTATATGCACCTGGTGTAATTATATCACCATCGCTATCTACGTTGTTAAACACTGAACCATACCCTTTTACGATTCCACTCTTTTCATCGGCATCAATTAATTCACCGATTGGACTTGACTTATATATTATGTTTTCCATTTTACAAAGATATTAATTTTCTATATATATTAATTCACCACCATCGAGTTGATTTGTCTTTTCAATAATTGATATTTGCCTACCATTTGAATTCTTTAACATTTCAGTAATAACATCAATATCAAATTGCATAATCCAAAAACCAGGTGATTCAGCTTTTGGGTGTAAGTTTTCGTATTGTTCTACAAGTTTTTCAAATTCATCCATTTGTTTTATTTATTAAAGTTTGTATTAATTGCCTTGTTTCTTCATATATTTCAGGGTACAAGTATTTGAATATTTTATTTCCTTGATAAAAATTTTCAAATGAATGTGCCATTACTTCTGCATATTGACCATAAACACCTCTGCTTGTGTAATATGATTTAGAATGACCAAAACCAACTTTATTTTTAGTTAAAGCACCAAAAAAATCTGACATTGCACCGTGTTCATAAAGAAAATCCATTCTGTCCATATCACTAAATTTTTCTCTTAATTTAGCAATCTTCTGCCTATCATTTAATCTTCTAAATGGTTGTAATTTTTGTTGTTGTATTTCATTGCTTTGTTTGTATCCTAATTGTTTTCTCCATTTTTCAAAAGCATTTTTAACATCATCATCTAAAATTGGTTTAGATTTTGCAAAAACATTAACATCTGCCCATTTTCTTTGTTTATGAACGATATGTCCTATTTCGTGTACTAAAACCTGGTTAAGTTTAAATTTTGTGTTATGTGTCTTAATGTTAATTTCAACTCTATTTCCTTGTGCAAAAGAATCCCCCCTTTGTTTTATTTTTATACTCATAGGTTTGTTTAACAATTTTGTTATCTCCATTGCTTTATCATCAATATCATAACCTTGTTTTTTTAATTCATCAATTTCTTTTGGATAAAAGTTTGGTTTTCCTTCTTGAACAACTCTTTGTCGTGGAACTCTTACTGGCATTGGTTCAATTCTTTGTGGTATTGCACCCTGTATAATTTCTTCTTTAGGGAATGGTGCATTGGTACATCTACAATTAATGACATTTGCAGCACTTCCTCTACTATCACCTGGATAACTTAATTCCTCACCACCAACTAAAAAGTTTTTGTCCATATCAACTACTTGTCCATTGGCTTGAATATGATCTATTCTTGTTCTATTATCAAAAGTTGCAATCCATTCTTTTTGAAGATTCTCTTTGCCAAATACATCGGTAGCACTTTGATTCGTTGCATAGTTAGCAGCATTAACACTTTCGGTTCTAACAATTCGTTTTGCATTATTAACTGACATATTTTTAAACTTCTTTCGCAGTATTCTCCCTGCTTGTACCTCATTCATTGATTGAAAGTCAGGATCTGCCATATATCTTTGTAATGTCTTTATTAATTCTTTTCTTCGATTACCACCCACACTAACTATTCTTGCACCTGCTACTTCATTTCCTATGTATGCAAACTTTTCATTCCATATATCCTCATATTCAATATGAGTGTTTTTAGTTATGTATTTCTGAAAGTTTTGAGCATACCACTTGGCAAACTTATTTCCAACCTCCTGGTACAACTCTACATAAAGAGTTTTTAAGTCGCTATCTTTAAATTTAAATTGTAAATCAGGTATTTGTTTATTGGCTTTTAGAAACTCATCAATTATTTGATTGTTTTCACCCACAAGATATTTTATCCATTTCTTATCTTGTTTCGCTTCTTCAATGTCTAATTGATTAAGCCAATCCTTATGATAAGTTTTTTTGAATTTTTTAGTCAGCATTTTGAGAAATCTTTTTAGCCCAAGAAATCATTGCTTTACCACCCCAAAGATTATAAGCAACATACCCTTTGTCTTTATAAGGTTCGTTTCTATAATCCTCTGATATTTTTGCATTATCCTCGTGTCTTGCTAAAAAGCTATTGATTCTTTTTACAGTATCAAGTGATATTGGTTCTCTATTTGCAAGTTGATTTGCTCGTTTCCAACCAACTTCTGTACCACCTTTAACTACATCACGACCATATTTCTCTCTCCATTCTAACATTCTTTTAGCATTGTTGGTTGCACCTTGTGGATAATTAGTATAAGAATCTTGTTTTTGAATTATCTCTTGTTTATCATCTTTAACATCTTGTCCAATAATCGCTATATAATCATCGTGTGAAGCACACGGCATATAAATAGCATTGCCATTCTCATCGTGTGAATGAATACCCGAACAACCAAGTTGTTCTGCTCTTTGTGTTGCTTGTGATGCAGTTGTAAAAACATCTTGTCTTATTTCTCTTTTAACATCAAGAAGTTCATCATAATTTACTTTAACACTTTTAAAATCATCTACAATCACTTCATCTTGTAATGGCATAAGATTCATTGGAACATAGTAATCGTTAAGTTTTTCGTTGTCAGCTTCAACACCATAACTCATTGCTTGTCTTTTCTCATTTGGAGTTAGCCACCAAGCCTGACTCATTTGCCCAACCACTTTATCCATTTCTTCTTGCATTTCAGAAATACTTGTGTAATCAAAGTCAATGTATAGTTTATCGCCATAAGCAGGAACTAACCATCTGTTTAATTCATCTTTGATTTTATTAAGTTCAGGAATTACTGCATTTTGATACAATGTCTTTTTAGCTTCAATTACATTGTTGTATGTAGAAGATTCTGTGTTGTTTAAAAGAACTGCAGGAACAGAATAAATATTACATAAATCCTTAATACTTGCATTGTATTGTTCTATAAGAGATAAATCAGATGCAGACATTCCAAAGTTAATCCAAGATAGTTTCTTTGGTGTTATTACAATATCACCTGCACTATTAGAACCTTGATAGTTTTGTCTAAACTTCTCTTTTAATTGTTGTGCTTGAACTTCGTTAATATCTCCCTCATCACTCATAAGCACACCTCTTGCAGTTTGATTCTGTAAATACTTCGCACCAGTTGTAATTGCTTCATTATTAGTGTCTAATGATCTTAAACCTGCTTTAAGTGGCGACATTCCATACAAATGACTACCAGTACCATCATAATACGGGTTAAAATCTTTAATGTGACAAATATCTTCTGCTGCCATCTTATATTGACCATTGTAATCTAATGAGTATGATTTAACTGGTTCAAATATACCACCACTGTTAATTTCTACTTTTTGACTTGGTAATACATATAATTCTTTGAATTTACCTTGATTGGCACCTGTTTCAGGTTTTAAACCATATATGTAACGATTACCAGTTAGTTTACCAAAAGCTATAATCTCTTGAATCCAAGCATTATAAGATTGAGCAGGGTTAGGTCTTGAAAGTAATTCGTGCAGTTCAGTATCTGCTATTTCTTCAAGGGCGTGTTTTCTTAACACCTCTGCTTTATGTAGTGCAGAACCATTAGCGATACCACTTGTCATTGCTTTGTATCTCTTTAACTCATTCTCATTTTTAATTTCATATACCTGAAATGGAATTGTCGCTGCCGTTTTAGCAATTAAGTTCACTATTGAATAAATAGTTGTATTGTATTGATAACCCTTTTCAATGTATGTGTTATCGTTTTCAGCATTCCAAATAATACTATTCCCTATGTAGTTATATATTGCTCTATTAAACTCTGCATTGGTTTGTTGGAAATTCTTTGATATGAGTTTCTGAAATCTTGATAATATTGATGCCATCGAATAACTTTTATTTTACAAAAATACTAATTAAATTACAAAAAAGTTTTCTTTCTTACCAAAGGAGGAATAAACGGCATAACGAATAGAATCCATTAAATGATTTTCCTTGTCTTGTGGCTTATTTATTATCGTTCCATCTTTTAATTCTTGCCAATAATAACTTTGATATTCTCTTAAAATATTCTTGGATTCATTACTTACATAAATATCAAACTCTTTTAACTTGGATATTCCTGCATTAATACTTCCTTGCCCTTTGGTTGCAGGTTTTATGTACAATCCTAACCTTCTCATCTCCTCAATAGATTTGGGTTCAGCAGAATCAGCATAAGTAATAACCTCGCCATACCCTTTAGCTTTTAGTATATCTACAATGTCGCTATTAGTTAAACCCTTTTGGTAAAGTATCTCGTGCAGGTAAACCCTATCGTGCTTTTTAAAGACAAGAACACAAGCAGTTGGATCATTGCTATAACCATAATCAATTCCTACAATCCCTTCTACCTCTAAATCAAATTCAGGAAATTCATCATAATCAATAAAAGTCCAGTTGTTAAATATTTGTCTTGCACTAAAGATTGCTTGTAATCCTTCTCCATATACTCTCCAGTAATCAGGATCACGCTCTTTCATTCTTTCAATCTCGTGTATAAGCTCATCAGATAAAAAGTTATTGTCTTTGTAAGTAGTTACCCAAGTATCGCAATCATCTCTTGGTATTAGGTCGCTATATAACCAATGGACAGGATCTGATGGGTTAAAATCAACGATGACCATATCTGTAGTTCTCATATTGATTTGTCTAAAATCTTCTATTGTAAGTTCGTTGCCCTCATTTAGAAATGCAATGTTTCTTTTACGACCACGAATCTTTTGGGGTTCATCTACTGAAAGAAACTCGATTAGGTGGTTATTATATTTAAAAGTATTATCAGCTTTGTTATGCACTCCTGAAAAGTAAATACCTGTTTCTTGTAGCACTATCATTATATCTCTCATCACACTTCCTCTTAATGCAGGTAATGTTTTACGAACAATAGAGATAGTTAAAGGTTTCTCTGATGATGTAAGTAAATAAACCAGGTATTGACAAACGGCTACTGTTTTTCCACTTCTTGTTCCACCTTGATGGACTTTAAATCTTTTGGTTGATCTAATAAGGTCGTAGAATTGTCTGTTACATTTTTGCTCAACTTTCTTGGTGGTGTCCATTCTATAATGGTTGATTTAATTTGATTGTCGTGTACTATCTCTTGTCTTTCAACATAACCACGTTTCTTTCCCTTTGTCTTTAGAAGAAAGATTGTAGCAGTTGTATTGCCCTCACTTATTTGTTTGTGTAGTTGTGATTCAGCAAAATCAAGTGCAATGTTCTCAATATCTTTTACTTGCTTTGCAAATTTTTCATCTTTGTTAAGATAGTCATAAAATGTAGTTCTGCCAATTCCAACTTTCTTACAAGCAGTTGTAACAACTCCCAAAGATTTTTCCAATGCTGCGATAATTGCTTTTTTAGTATGTTCGGTTTTGTTTGTTTTCACTTTACAAAAATACATAAAAAAACCCACCGATTAAAGTGGGTTAGTTTTAAAACAATGATTTAGGGGTTAAAAGGTAAACCCTAATGACATTAAATATTCTTTATTGACTATATCTTCTTTGTCTTTATACTTTGTAATTCCTTGTTGTATTACATCTCTACCTTTATCACCATATTTTTTCATAAATGTTGGTATTGTAACATTATTCCAAGATATAATTCTATATTCACCTTTTTTATTTGTACCTAACAATAAACCTTTCTTTTGAAGTTTTTCGAAATCTTTTTTTTCAAAACCAATGTTAAGTAAATCTTCCATTAATAAATCCATAGATGTAGTCCAATTATATTCTTTGTCCCAAAGTGAATCTTTGTCTATTAATTTATATATATCCTCAATGCTTTGATTGTCATAATTTATAATTTGTAGTTCTCCACCCCAAGAGTCGTCCCAACAATTACATATTTTTTTATTATCAAAGTATATATCCCATTCGTAAGATGGTGCATCGTGTCCTCGCATTTGCTTTATATTTTTTGCAGTTGCTCTTTTTAAAAATTCTTCTTTTGTTATTTTTTTCATTTTAATTATTTTTAAGTTATTATTTATATAAAGTACTTTTATTTTTATTTATGTAAGCGATAAGTTCACTTAACTTTTTAGTTTGATAAATTACATCACTATAATAATCTTCTATAAAAAAGTAATCAAGTGTTTCATCTTCACTTTTTTTGACACTTGTGTTAGGCAGATATATTGTCATTATAATTTTACCATTCTTTTCATCCCATAAACTATCCATACAATCATTTCTATAACTATTGTCCATAAACTTAATTCCTGTTTTAGCAAGTAATGTATTAGTTGTTTGTTGAGTGAAGTTAGGAGTATGTAACCCATACTCATTTATAGGTTTTACCCTATGTCTATTTAAAGAGTTATCTTCTTTTGTTATTTTTTCCATTTTAATTATTTTTAGTTATTATTAGTTTTTAATTATACTGCAATATAAAGAATATTTTACAATATAAAGAATATTTTATGTAAATAATTAGTAAATAATTGCTAACTAATTGACAATCAACGAGAAAAATTTTAATTTTATTCTACTTCAGTATAGTAATTTATGTTAATTATTACGAAGAAAAAGATTATTTGGATAGTGTGTCGTAGATCATCGGCTATGTATTCCAATCCCTCAATATCTTCGTTAGAGTAGTTAAAACCTATCCCAAAACCCCTCATAACCGATATGCTGACATCAAACATTTTACAAAGTTAGTATAATGTTTTTATAATTCTTTCTCCAACTGCTTTTACTACATCTACAGTTACTGCATTACCTATCATCTTATATCTTTGAGTATCAGAGTTATCTTCTGCAAGTGTCCAATTATCAGGAAATCCTTGTAATCTTTCACACTCTATAGGTGATAATCTTCTTATGTTTTGTTTATTAGTTATATACTGGTCAGTATTACCACCTCCTCCAGATTTTGAATGTAAAGTGTTAGCTTCATTTTTTTCGTGATAGTTTGTTACTTTACCTTTTTTATCTCTTGAATATCCAATGACTGCTTGATTGCAACTTGTTTCTAATGTTTGAGCTTGTTGTTTTCCTACTCTACCTCTACGAGTTTTGGAGCTTGGTTGTGATAAATTAACACTATCACCAGGATTTGCTATTTCATATCCTCTTTTTGTGGCAGATGAAACTTTGTAACTTTCCTCAATGTACGAACCTGTGCTGTCTGCTGTGTATCGTGAATGGATTGTATTTGTTGTAAGGAAGTCGTTTGTGTTATTATTCTCTTTACTGATTTCTCCGATAGGAAATATTTGTCCTCTACTTTTGTTTGAAGTATATCCGACAAGGTAGATTCTCTCTCTATTTTGGGGTAGAAACCAACTTGTATTAAGCAGTTGCCATTCGAGTCGATAACCCCCAATGTCGGTAAAGGCTTTGATAATTGCCCAAAAGTCCTCGCCATTGTTTGAGGAGAATGTTCCTTTAACATTTTCCCAGATAAAAAAATCTGGTTTGAATTCGCTGATGAGATTAATTGCTTCACTAATAAGGGAACTTCTATCTCCATCAAGACCTTTTCTTTTTCCTGCAAGGCTAAAATCTTGGCAAGGACTTCCAAAAGTGATGGCATTGATTCTTTTGGGTAATCTATTTCGTTGAATATTTGTAACTGATCCGACATAAGTACTATTTTTAAAATTGTGATTGTAAGTTTTTATTGCATATTTATCTATTTCAGAGTAGTAAGAATTTACTTTAAACCCTGCTTGACTTAAACCTAAATGAAAGCCACCAATACCACTAAATAAATCAAGTAAGTTTATTTTCATTAGAAAGGTATATTATCTTTAATTACTTCAAATCTTTGTTTGTCTTTATCTATTTCTTTATAAACTCCTCCGTTTTTAAAATCAGGTGCTACCATAAAATCGCCTTGTTTACCATTCTCTTTTCTCTTAACTTTTTGCACATATATTTGCACACTATCACTTCCATATATAGTTTGTTGTCCAAGATTCCTATAAACAGTAATACAATTATATGCCTTGTTAAAGAAATCAGATGACTGGGAAATATCATAAGGGTTGGGAACTCTATATTTACCATCAACACTTTCCATTTTTCTTGGGTGTGCCACTAAAAATAAATGTGTGTTTGTTTGTTGGCAAAACTGGGTTATCTCTGATAGTAGTTTTCCAACATAAGTAAAATCTCGTTGTGCAGAATGGTCTAACATATTGTATGGATCAATCACACATACATTTACACCTTTTTGGAATACAAGTTGCTTAAAAGCATCTAAAATGCCTTTTAGGGTTAAGTTTTCAATATCTATTCTAACAAAGAAAAAATGCTGCTCAATAAAATCTTTGGTATTGTTTAAATCTTGTGTGTTACAATCTTTTTCATTTACTTTATTTGCTAACCTTTTGATGTGTGATTCGTAAGGATAGCTTTCAGGTGAAAACATTGCTACTCTAAAGTCCTCTTGTAATGCAAGATTAACACATATTTGGTCGATGACATCTGACTTTCCTGCATTTGGAATCCCTGTGCATACAGTCCATTCTCCGAAGCTAATGTTATAATACTCATTAGAGTTTCCCAATCGCACATTATAATTCTTGATTCCATTCTCGTTAAAGTTTAAAACACTATCCCAAATATCGTTAATATTTAGAACACCCTCGATAGGAAAGTTCTTTGCTTTACTAACAACTTCTCGTAGTTCACTTGCACCTTTGTTGATTAATATGTCATTAGCATCTTTATAATCGCCAAATTCAACATACTTACACCTACCTTGACCAAATCTTCTTGCAAGTTCACCTCGAAGTGATAATCCTGCTTGGTCATTATCGGTACATAATATTATCTCTGTTTTATCTACAAAATATTCCCAACAGTTGTCAAGATATTCTAATCGTTGTGATCCTTTAGATGCACCATTAGGAACTGAACAAACACTATAAAGCCCTGCTTCGTGTAAAGATAAAGCATCAATTTCACCTTCAACAATATAAATCTTGTCCATTTCTTTAATATTATCAAGACCATAAAAGATTAGTTCAGCATCTTTAAAGAGTTTAAAGTTCTTTTGTCCATCACGATATTTTATGTTTATTAATTGCTTTTCACGATAGTAATTAAAGTTTATTGCTATTCTTTCTTTTTTGACTTGTGGAAAATATTCTATGGATTCGCTAATATTCCAATTAACGATTGTGGTTTCTGATATTCCTCTTTTAGCAAACCACTTTAAAGTTTTTTCCGATAGTTCAGATTTAACCTCAATAGGTTTTACATATTCTTTTTTTGCTTGAAGATTTACATTACCACTATATCCGCAATGATGACAGTTGAATAAACCTTTTGGTTCATTTATAGATAAGCACCTTTCGGTTTTCTTTTTTCTTGTACTACTGCACTTTGGACAAGTAGTGTGAAACTCACCAGTTTTAAAACCAATGTCAATTCCAAAATCTAAAAATTTTTCTTTCATTCTTTTTTCTTTTAATAATTCTTTTCAAAATCTAATTTATAAAATTTATATAAATTTTCATTCTTTATTTCCCAATTACCTGAATGTAATTCAAAAGTGGTGTTATCATTTCTTTTCCTTGTTGAGCCTTTAGGGTAATAACTCGCAAGTTCTTTAAACTTCTTTTTTGTAATCCAACCACAAATAGTCAAAATTTTTGTTTTTGAATTTATTGAACAAAATATAAAAGCATTAGCTTGGTAATTCATTTGTGTATCTAAAACATTATTTACATATTCCAATGTTGGTTGTACTTTTCTTTCCATTGTTTTTACATCAGCTTTATAAGTATTCCAATTAATATCATAGCCACCATCAAATTCATTTTTAAATTCAATAAGTTTAATTCCTAAATAATCTCTTATGACATTCTCTCCAACAATTCCTATGTATTGTTGTCTTTTATTACCATCAGCAAAACCCCTATTTCCAAAATTGATTTCTTTTATTAATCTTTTACTATGATTTATAATATTAATTTTTATTGGAATATCAATCATTTTCTTTTTCTAATGTTTCTAATAAATTTTCTAATTCACCTAAATTTCTCCAAGCAGCCTTTGCAAGATGTAATAATCCATCATCATCTATTGGATTTATTGAGTGATCTATTAAATGTCTTAAACAGGCATCTAAATGATCTGTAGATTTACTTTTATCCCAATGTAGTGGTTTATCTGGGTGGTGTTGTTTGTTACCTTGTAAACTTACTTTTGATATATACTTTATTGCTCTTGGAAAATATTTAAGAACTCCAGTATAAACTGGTTGTTCTTTTCTAATTTGATGTTTATCTTTTTTACTCATATATTTATTTTAATACTTTATAATATACTCTTGATATGTTATGCCAATTTTTCACACAATCAACTTCAAGTATAACATTTTTCTTTAAGGCAATTTTTTTTGTATAATTAATTAAATTCTCTATAGTAAATTCATCAAGAGATTTAATTTTATATGTTTTTTTTACAAAATCTAACCTTTTCCATCTTTTATGACCTATCTCACCATAGGTTATAATTAAAACTTTATTACACATTTCAATAGCATTTTCAAAACAATTAAAAGCACTTCCAAAAGGATCTATATCAATTAAATCAAATGTATATGAATTGTCATTTAAATATTTTGCAAGTATTTCTGCTTTTAAATTATATGTATTATACATAGATGGTATAATATCATTTGAAGTAACATTTTTTATATAATCTTCCCAAAAACTTTTTTCTGAAGCAAATAAATCTAAACAAGTTTCAATTTCGTTATTTTCAAGTATTTCTAAATTGGTTTTATACTTATCAACAATATGAGTTTTGTTATATGTCTTATTTTTTTTATTTAATCTTTTATATTTCAATCTTGTTCTTTGTTCCTCTCTATCTATACAAATAGATATATCTTTAAATGATAATCCAATATCATCTTTTAAATACAACAACCAATCTTCCTCTTGTTTTGTCCATTTTCTTCTGTTTTGTAACAAAAAAGAACCGTGTTCTGCCTTAACTTTCATATCAGGCAATTTTTTACCTTTAAATTCTACAGGTAAATAATATTCTTTGTAAATCATAGTTTCATTTGTTTTAATTGTTTTCCAAATTTGGCTTCAAATAGATTTATATATTTTATCCCATCTTTATTTTTCTTGCGAAGTTTTAAAATAGTTAGAAAATTGTTTCTCCAAAATTCATCACCACGAACTTTAGAAGCTATGTAATAAACTTTTCTTGGCGAATATCCATCTAACCTTTCAAGTTTATCTATACAATCAATCCAAGCCTTTTTGTCGGCTTGTGTTTTTGGTTGTGTTTGTATTGGAAATAACTCACAAATTGGTTTAAATGATTTCAAAACCATCTCTGAATATTTCTCCTTTTTATATTCTAATGTATTATTATTTATATTATTATATATATTATCCTGGTGAATATTTTCTATAGGGGGTGCATTTTTTTTCACTACCTCTAGAAAATTTGTGATATACATTTCTCGGCTTTCAATTTCCTTTGAATTTTCTTTATAAGTCATCTTTAATTTAATATATCCTGCAGTTTTTAATTGTCCAATCCAATCGGTTATTGATCTTGTTTTTACGTTATATAGGTCAGCAAAATATTTATTTCTTGCAAAACAAAAACCTTTCTCATTACATAGGGCAGTAATTTCGCCATATAATAATTTGGCATTAGGGGTTAGTGTTTGGTCATATCTGACAAATGCAGGTATGATGGCATAATAGCTTTTCTTCATTTAATCTTTACAGGTTTTCGGTAATGTTTTTTATTTCATTACAAAATTTTCTCAATCTGTCGTACATTAATTGTACATCTTCGTTTGATATTTCCTCATCTTGAAACTTTAAGAAAAGTGCTTCAATGAGTAAATCAAACTCAACTTTAGTTAGTGATCCGATATAAGTATAATTTTCATAATCCTCAAAATTATGAACAACAGTAAATCGAATTCTTTGTTTCGATTCTGACCAATAAACCATTTTATAACTCTGAATCATTGGGTTTTGATAAATAAAGGTCTATAATTTCAATAGTTTTATCGTAGTCATTTGTCCAATGACATTCCCAATTCTCTTTTCTTAATCTTTCTAAAGCATCTTTTTGACTATCGGTTGGTTTGTTATACCCAATCTTTAGTTCAATGGCAAGACCATATCTTCCTGTACCACCTCCTCTGAATATAAGTATATCGGGGACACCTGCTTTGCCACCTAAATATTTAAACTTAAATCTTTCAAATGGACTTCTCTTTCCTTCATTAGCAACGTGAATAGCATAAACATTAGGATATTGAAATGCTAAATACTCCATTACACTATGTTGTAATTTATCCTCTTTACTTAAATATTTTTCAAATGGATTTGCCAATTTATCTATATTTTTTAAACATATTGCTTTTAAAGTTAAGTAATTATTTTGTGTTGATTTATTATATTCAATTAAAAAATTAAATTGTTTCATTCCATTTACAACAGTAGCGTGGTTTAAATTAACCGATTTACCTAATTTTTCATACGTTGCTCCTGGAACTAATTCTCTTGATAAACTATAATAAATACCCCTTGCATCAACATAAACTTGCATTCTTGTTTTTTTAGCAATGTCAATGTCAAAATATTCATTAACAATGTCTTTAATAATTTTTAAATCTTTCATTTTCTTTTTTTATAACCTTTTAAAATAATTGTACCATCTTTTTCGAATGAATCAGCTTGATAGCCAGTAACTATGCCTTTTTCTTTATATAGTTTCCAAAACCTCCAAGTGTTTTCAAACTCAAGTTCTGCATTTTCAATAAATACATCATCTAATTTATACACCTCAACTGCATAAGGGTGATTGGTTTCACAAGCAATAAATCTAAAATTTCCAGGATCAATACCTAGCATTAAGCAATAAAAATATGCTTGTAGGTGGTATTTTCTACTTATAATGTCTTTAATAAACCCATTTGGTGAACTATCTTGACAAGTTTTAATGTCACTTATCCAATCATCGCCTAAACAATCAGGTCGAACACGAACATCTATACCTTCATAAGTTCCATAATGAGAATACTCAATTTTTCCCTTACTATACAGTTGTGCTTTTTTGCTTTTATTAAAGTTTTCATAAACACCTCTTATAATATTATCTTCCTCCTCATCAATGACAACTTTACCTTTATTCTTTTCAATGAGTTTTGCTTTTAATTCCTTGTCATCTTTTTTACGAAGATCAAGTTTTGGAAGCACAAAATATTCTTTTTTAAATGCTTCAACACCCTCATAACAAATTGTATGAACGGCATTTCCTCTTGTCATATATTTAGTTTGAAATACTGGTTTGCGATTTAAATAATGCCAAACTGATGTTTGTGCCATATATTTTATACTACTCGCTGATATAGATTCTTTGGAATGATAATCTTTTATATTATCATTTTTTACTTTTAAGTTTTCTAATTTCATCTTTTAGTTCTTTATTTTCTTTTTCTAATTTTTGATTTTTTTCTTCTTCTTCTTTTAGCTTTTTGTCAAAATTTGCTAAAACATTGTGATATAATAAATGTTCATTCATAATATAGTGTATTAAAAAAGGGGGTGATTAACCCCCTTATAATTAAAATGGTAAGTCATCATCTGCCATATCTTGCTCTGCTTTCACAGGTATAGATTGAGTTTTGACTTCTTTTTTTGGATAAGGTTCTTGAATACTTAATGATAAGTATTTTTCGCCCTTAACATTGGTTTTTACCCAAGCACTTAATTCTTTGTTTTTACCATCGATTTTAGCATCACCTCTATAATCAGGGTGATTGTCTGTGGTTTTAAAAGAGTTTTTGTTAAGTTGCCCAGTACCATCTTTACGTACAAATTCTTCTGCCATAATTTTTAAATTTCATTTATTGTTACAGAACTCGTTGCTCTGCTTTCGTTAATAGTTTGTCCTGATGCTATATTCGCATCATCATCTTTAGTTCTAATTCCAAGCAATCCTTGTAATGTATATCTTCTATAATATGTAATTACACTTCCAAGTTTTTGTGGATCAGAAATAGGTTGTAACTCTAAACTTGATGATTTAGAATCACCCGTATCAACACAAGTAAGAATAGTAAAAACTTTACCATCTTTCATTGGTTGTTCAATTGCAACTTTATATCTATTTAAAAGTGGCTGCAACTGTTCTAACATCGCATTGATGTCCGCATAATTAGATTTAAAATAAGGGTTTTTAGCATCTTTAATGATAGCTTCAAGCTCATTTTGAATTCTAAATATTTTAAGATTGATACTCCAATTGGGAAAATCCATCTTTTTAACAACTACCTTTTTAGGTGTTGTCGTAGTTTTCTCTTTACTCATTATTATATATTAATGGTTACTAAATTAAATTCTAATTCTTTCAAATTACTCAAATCCTTAACAGTTAATGTATCAGGGTTTTGAATCTTTGAATTAAGTGTGGGCATAGTCATCTCTAACTTTTCTGCCACATCTTTCTTTTTAAGACCTAATCGCCTTAAATCATCGATGAATTCGATTTCGAACTCACTAATAAATGTTTGTATTTTATCCATAAATTACCATTTATCTAAAGGACATTTAGATGCAGGGGAAAGTGTCTTTGGTGGTATTGCACAACCACAACCGTTTTTTATTTCTTTAGTTTTAACATTAACTCCCTGTTTTTTGGGGTTGCAAATATGACCGCTTCTAATATCACAAACATCGCAAATAAGTAATCTCATCTTTGATAAATGCTTAATTTTTGGATCAACTAGCTTAAATTGACTTAATGCCCAATTTCCCCAACCCTCTAAAATGTTCTTTAGTAACATTGCGGTAAAGTTAAAAATATTTTCATTATAAAAAAATTTTATTCGAATTTATATAAATCGTAAGTCAATTTATCATCATCTTGATTTGGTAAGTGCATCACAATTCTATATTCATTTTGCTTTACATCAAACTCCATTTCATCAATTATAGCACTAACTGGTTCTTGTAAAACAGTAGTTCCGAAATTTACCCATAACTTGTGATAAAAATATATAGGAACAACATCAGAATCATCTTTGTAAAAAGAGCCTTCATATCTTTTTAATGGTTCTCTAAAATCGTTTATTATTTCTTGCAGAACACACTTATCTAAAGTATTAGCATTAAATAATGAATTTGGTCTGTCTTTACGCCCATAAGTAAATTCTATTGAAGCAACATTTAATGAATCAAGTTGATTTGAAAGAATTGTTTCTTTTTGTTTGTACTCACCACTAATGTTTGTTTCCTCGTCAATTTGTTGTACAATGCCGTCAACTAAAGCAAAGATTCCACCCCTTCTTTTTGTATGAATAGATTTTATTGCATTTGATTTTTGAGAAATAGAAATACCATCATAAAATGCTTTACCAAATAAAAAACCAGGACTTGTTGTCTGAAATAATTTTACTTCAATATGAGGATTAGTTTCCGTGCCAGTCAAATTTGATTGCAATGTCGTTTTATACTTATTCCAAGAATCAAACTGTGTATAATCTATTTTTTTAAAAAACCTATCATCAGTAAATGCAATTGGATCTCCACCTTCACCACAATCATTACATTCAGATATAAACTTATTGTCGCCAAAATCATACATTTTATTTATTGTGCCATTATTTGTAGAATCAAGACCAACACTAATAAATTGATTCATAAGTGGTGAACCTAAACCACCACTAAACATATAATAATTCCAAGAAACTTCAATGTCACGACCACTCACTATTCTTGTATCACTTAAAATGTTTTTAATCATATAAGTTGTTTTTTCAGGTAATACTGGCATTTGCTCTTGATATAAACAATAAATACCTGACACTGGGTTTACATCAAATAATATTTGACTTGGTATCTGAATTGTTGCTTTTGATGCAGTAATATCCCAATTAAATGAGTTGTATCGAAAATTTGGATTTTTATTTAAAAGCTGCATTGCACTTGTTTTAACTGTTTTTATTGCATCTCTTAAAGGTCTAATGTATTCTGCTATAAGATCAGAATTAATTGGTGTGATAGTGCTTGGGACTTGTTTTAAAACGTCTTTAGTTTGCTTTAAAGTTGTCTTTGCAACACCATCTTTATCATACACAAAAAACTCAATATTTTCTGTTCCATTTTCTTGAAGTAATCTTGTTTGTTCTGTTCTAATTGTCCCCATATTACAAATTTACAATATTTGTTTTACAAGTTCGTAATACTTAAAAGAAGCTAAATTTGGATTTATTTTTAAATTTTTTGGTGGTTTTTTTCCTAAATATTTAGCTTTATAAAACTCGTTATTTTTATCGTTATTAATTCCTGCATTGTGAAATATTGCATTTTCACCCCAAGCATTTATATTTTCAGTTGCCCAAGTAAAGTCTAATTCTTTAATGATTTCTGTTTTTCTATTAAGTTTCCAAAGATTCCAAAGAACTGCCCACATATCAGCACACCAAATTTGTAATGGGTGGTATCTGTCATCTTTTGCTCTTTTTTTTGTATTTAACTTAACAACTTCTGTAAATAAGTTTTCACAATCTGTTTCAACTTTTTCCCAAAACGTATAGTCAATGTTTTTTAATATATAATGACAACCACCTGATACATCTTGATTTTGTTTTACAATCTTTTTATCAATGTTTGCTACATCACACATTAAATCTAAAACATCTTCACCTTTTGACAATATATAATCGTGTCCAATATAACTTATGGTGTCGCTTAAATAACAAGTTTGATTACAACCGCACAAATAATTATCTATTTCTAAAGGTTTTGTCAATACTATATCGCAATCGTGATACATAAAAGTTCCTTTATACAGATCAGCATATTTATAAAAGTGTTTCTTTAAAATATGAGGTCGTACACTTGAAATGTATTTTATGTTTTCTCTTGTATCAGGGTAAAAATAAAAATTAACATCAGGGTATTTTTGAGTTAAATAAAAGCAAGAATATTCATTGTTTGGTTTATCAGCAAAAACAATATCAATTTGTTTCGCTTTTATTCCATTTTGTAAAAAACTATAAATCATCGTGTCTATTTGCCACGAATAATAAATAGTTGATGGTTGACAACAAATATACCTCATATATTATGGACAAGCAGGACAAGTGGCAGATGACAACGTGTTACCATTCCAAAAGAATAAATTGCTACCTGTGTTTATATAGTTCCCTGCACCAAGTACTATTGTACAATCTGAATTCGTATAAATAACACTTGCATTTGTAATTGATGTTGAATTTATATATATAGTTGTTGCTTTTGCACCACAACAAACACTTAAAGCAATCGTTGAAACACTTGCTTGTATTGCAGTACAAGGTGCTTGTGTTGTCGTTGGTGCTTGTGTTGTCGTTGTACTTATATATGCTTGACAAGCTGCACAATCTGCAAAATCCAAGAAATTATCTACATCACCATTTGTTCCTGCACCGCCATCTTGCAATGAAGCATAACAAATTAAACCATCGGATATAACTGATGGAAATGAATTTGTTTGATTTGACACTTCTATAATAGTGTCATCTGCACTACAATTACTTTGCAAACTTTGATATATTCTATAAAATATAGATGGTTGTGTTGTGGTGGTTGTAGTTGGTACTTGTGTTGTTGTAGATATTCCTAAACAATCATCACAAGTAGAAAATCCAGTTGCAAATTTACTTGTAGGGAAACAACCTAAATTAAACTCATCATCACTTTGTGTGTTTGGTGTTCTGTCTATAAATTCCCAACAATCATTATTGGAAACTTGTTTTATAAATTGAGGAAAATTATCTACATTATTTCCAATTACCTCAATTCTATCATCACCACACTTTAAATATCTTGCAAAAAATGTCATTGTTGGACAAGTTTCACTTGGTGTTGGTTTAACTGCAGTACAAGAAGCATTAATTGTAATTGCAGACAAATCATCAGAAGTTGTTATTTCTTCAAGAATAGTAAAACAATCTTGTGTTTGAACATTCAAAACAACTCTTTCGCCTACACTAAAACTTGCATTATAATCTACCCTTAATGTATCTTGTGAATTATCTCTTTCAACTAAAAATCCATCAGGTGTTACAACATCAGGATCACACTCGGGACAACTTGCTGTGTTTTGTAAATTAGTGCCGTTAAAATATCTATAATTAACTAAATCTTCTGATAAATATTGAGCATTTGTTAGTGTTGTACAAGTATCATCTATATATACTTTTGTTGTATTTGTATTATCTGTAAAAGATTCACCATTAATATAAAATGTTCTTGATGTTGGAGTAGTACAACATAAATTGAATGCACTATCACTTCGATAAAGTGTAATTGCTTTACAAGTAACTGCTACTGTTGTTGATGGTTCAGTTGTGTCATCTGCACAAGCTCCTGAAATTGTTGGAAGTCCTGATAAACTTGCTAAATATTTACCAACCATAATCGTATAACATTCTGAAGAACTTGATGAAGTTGATAAATAAACATTATCTCCTCTTGAATCTGATGTGTAAGGAACATTTTGTGTTGAATTATCAGATTGTTTTCTTAATTGCCAAGCATTCCAAGTATATTGTAATAAAGTTGTTGCTACACCCTCTCCAGTAGTATTTACTGCAAATGGTGTTATATAGTATGGTGTTCCTGCGGTTAATGTTAATGTTGGTGATATAGTTGTAGTGTCTAAAACAAAACCAAAAGCTGATGATAAATTTTGACCAGTAGCTACAACATATCTTGTGTTTTCTGTATATAAATTGCTATTTGTTCCAAAGTAAAAACCATATTCAGTTACATTACTTGTTCCAACATTATCAACTTGACCTGCTAAAGTCATTGAAGTATTTTTTACTAAATATTGATTTGGTGTTAAAGTTGTAAGTGTTGGTGAAATATTTTGTGGCTGTGTTGTTGTCGTTGCACCAGGAGTAAATTGTATTGTTCCACCCCTTCCTTCAACCGTCGTATTATTTTTTGCATAAGCAGCAATATAATAAGTTGTTCCCGATGTTAAAGATGTTTGATTTGATGTAAAGTTTGTAGCAACAGATCCTGCAACTTTTGGATTTGCCAATATTAATGGATTCGTTCCAAAATAAAAACCTCTTTCAATAATAGCAAGTCCTCTGTCATTTACAATAGTTCCATTTAATGTAACACTTGTAGTTGTTGCATTTGTTACAGAATCAGTAGTAACAATTGGGTTTGTTGTTGTTTGGTCTTGGTCACCACCTGTATCATCAGTTAAGCTACCTGACACTGCTTTATCGTAGTAATTACTATTTGAAACAATATACCAACTTGCATTTGCTTGATATACTCTTGAATTAGTTAATCTTAAAATATTCTCTAACACTTCTTTAGATGATTTTTTAGCAAAATTTTCTGTAAAAGCAAATTCATTAACTAATATATCTTGATATAAATTATTATTAGAATTAACGACTAGCCCTGAAACTGGATCAACTTTTCTAATATTGTTTTGAACAAATATGTCAAAATCAAGACCTGTAAAATTTAATATTTTATGAATATAATACCAAGCCCTATCAATGTTTGTTTGTTCTCCTGCAGCAGTTTTAATAGTACCATCTGCATTGGTTGCAATAGCACCGTCAGGGACTAAATAAGAATCAAGAGTTCCTAAATTGTCAATTGCTCTTAAACTTATATCAAAAGGTTTGGATTGTATCGCTTCTCTAAATGTATCTGAAACTAAATAACCTTCCCAATAAACTTGAAATATAGTAGTTGCTGCCCAGTTGTAATCTGTTTCTTGCCAATTTGTGTCTGCAACTTGCCAAAGTGGTGAATTAATATCAGCTGCTTCATCTTCAACTCCAATATTAACTCTAACCTTATATTCTCTCTCATCAAAATTTGTAAACTCATCATACGATATTGTGTCGGTTGTTTTAATATTTAGCACACAAGATGAACCGATTATCGGATTATAAAAATCATCATCATTTGTGTATTTAATAATTACTGGATTGTCAGTTCCTACAATAGAGAATACATCGCCAACATAATCCTTTTTTAGAATTTGGACACTTCTTTTATTTCCCTTGATGTCTGAAAAATCAAGTTCATATTTAACTCCGTAAGCCATTATTTAAATCTATTTCTGTTTCGTTCTGCTCTTTGTAAAGCAACTACTAAATCTTGACCTCTTAAAACAAACTCACCTTGCATTGCACCGCCAGTTCCTAACATATTTTTTAATTTACTTAATGGTGCGACTACTTCAGGGTTTGATCTTGCACCTGGATATTCTCCAATTAAAGCATTTGTTGGTCCAGATACAATACCACCATTTGCAAATTCAATTCCTGAAAAAGAAGTAAATAATCCTTTAATTCCACCTAATTTGGTAAGAATTGCAGAACCACCAGTTGCACCCCCTAAAAATGCACCAAGCAACATTGCTGCTGCTGCTGCTGCCATTAATCTTACAACTAATCCTTTTAATATTGTTCCTAATCTTTTTAATGGGTTTTCACCATCTGCAATAGCAGCAAATCCCTCTTGTAATGCAACACCGATTTGGGGTATTATTTGTTCTCCAAAAGTTTTAAAATTTTCAATTACTGGTTCAATTCCATTTACTTTAAAATCTTGGAACTTTGCAGACATATTTTCCATTGATGATGTAAAGCCATTATTTACATTTGTCATTTTTGGAAGTTCTGCATTATAAAGATTTGAAACATCTAAAACAGTTTTACCAAATCCTGCAAACATATTTGAAGCTGCAAAACTAAATTTAATAGGATCAGATGTTCCACCTCCACCTCCTCCATCATTAGATGTCGCTTTAGGTATTGTTGGAAAAGGTTTTGCTCTTGCACCTGAAAACCCTAAAGGATCTGTAAAAGCACCTGCCATAGATACTGCTAAATCATCTAATCTTTTCTTTGCAGTTCTTGATCTTTGATTTAATATTTTTAATTCATCATTAGTAGTTCCTAAATTATCATTGAACCTGCTAAATTTATCATCACTTATAAGTGCTGCTTGTAAATTATTTGTAAGAAATTCAGTGAATTTTATACCCTCTTTTTTTGCTGCTATAAATGCTAAACCTAAACCACTTATCACTAATCCGATACCAATAACAAGTGGACTTAATGCAACTAATAGTGTTGTGATAGCCGTAATTGATGCTGCCATAGCACCTAAAGCTACTGTAACTGGTGGTATTACAACTGCTAAAATACCTGCATTTATAATTAATTTTCTTGTTTCAGGATCTAAAGCCTTGAAATCTTTAACTAATTTGCCAATTTTTTCAGATAAAGCAGGAATACCCTCTTTTAAATTTAAGGTTGTGGCAATTTCTTGTCCAAGTTCTGCAAGTGCTATGTTTACATTATCTTTTAATGTACTAAACAATCCCTCTAAAGTTTGTGAAAGTATCTTTAAACCATCATTAAAACGACCTTGTGAACCTGTTGCAAACTCAAAACCATCTTGTAATACTTCAAAAGATAATTTACCCTCCGATGCCAAATCCATTATCTCACCTCTTGCAACCCCCATTGACTTTGCAAGTATATCAAGAATTGGCACTCCGTTGTTTATGAACTGCCTTAAATCTCTTGTCATTACCCTGCCCTCTGCTGCTGCTTGACCAAATGCTACGGCTATACCTGTAAGATTACCACCTGAAACTGCTGCAACATCACCCAACATTTTAAGCGATTTAAAAGCATCATCTGATGTTTGCCCAAATCCCATTAACATATTGTTAACTCTTGTTAATTCCTCTAATTGTAGTGGTGTTTTTGCACTAAATGCAACCAATCTTTTAAATGATTTTGCACCCTCATCAGCTGATCCATTTAATGTGTTTAATGTAACTTGTAATCTTTCAAACTTTGCAGCTTGTCGTAAAGCTAAACCACCAACTGCAGCTAAAGGAAGCGATAATCTTGTGGACAAAAACTTTCCTGTTTTTACTGCTTGTTGGCTAAATCCTGCAATCTTTGCCTTTGCTCTGTCAATGTTAAGGTTAAACTGTGCAGTTTTAGCAATAAACTCGAATAATAATTTGAAATTTTGTTCTGCCATAGTACAAAAATAACTATTTTTTATTCAACTTACTATTAATGAGTTCTTGATACTTTTCAAAATCTTCTCTTGATGTTTTAGCCGTATTTCTCTTTATGTTGTCTTGTGGTAATTCAAAGAGTTGGTGGGGTTTTATCATATCAGATTTTTTACCAACATTCACATTGTGAATCATTGTCGCTACAAAACGATGTTGTTCCCAAAGTGCATTTATTTGGATTACATAGGATTCCGACATAAGTTTGTTTTCCTTAAATGTATTTGTCCAAAAGTCGTTAGGATTAATACCACAATAACCAATGTAGAAATCGGTTATATCTTCCCAAGAAGTTTTATCGGTTATTTTTTTTTTGAATCAGTTTGTGGATTCCTATTTAAACCTGCATTTAAATCATTACCCAAGATTCGAGATTCTGTCATTGCCTTGATAATCTTTTCAATATCCTCTGAAGTTATATCTTCAAGCCAATTACCAACATCGAAATTATCATAATCAATCTCTTTTTTGTTTTCTTGATCGTAAGTTAAAATACCTGCATATACTATCGTAATAATAGCTTTAAGTGAAACACCTTTTTCAAAAATACCTCCAATTTCATCAAGAGAAACACCAAGCATATCCGTAAAGGTTGCCCAAAAGTTCATACTAAAGTGAAGTGTACGATTCTTTCCTCCGATTTTAAGAGTGTAATAACCTCTTTGTTTTGTCATTTAAAATAGTTTACAATAACAAATATAGTAATTAGAATTTGAAAATCAAGTGTTAGTTTGTAGATTCTGTGATTGCACCAGTTACAGTTATCGTTCCTGAATAAGTAACTGCTTCTTCCATTGCACCACTTATTTCACAACTTGACATAAAACCCTCTCCACTGTAAATAGTGTCGCCAGTAGCAGCAGTTCCAAATGTGAAATCTATTTTTTGTCTTGTAAGTAGTTTGTGTGCGATTTCTTTACCACCATTAGCATCAGTATAATCAACTAAACCATCAAAAGATATTTCTGCAGATCTTAACCCTGCGATTGATTCTGAAAACCCTGATGAATCTTTTGTAGTGGCAGCTGCCATATCGTTAGTAAATGAAATTGAACACGATGTAGTGTGTCCTATTGTAGCAGGTGAACCTGCATCATCTGCGATTTTGATTAAAAGGTTAGTACCATTGAAAACTGTTGAAGCCATAACTTATAATTTTTATACTACAAATATAATTAATTTTTGATTAATAATTTTCTAACGATATTATTCCAACCAGTTGCAAACCAACCATTGAAATTTCTAATCTTTTGTGCTAAATATTCGAATAATCTTGCCATCTTAATTTTGTTTTTGTTTTTGTAATAATTGAATGATCTTAATTATTGTATAAACCAAAGTTGCTATTATTAGAAGTCCTTGTAGTATTGAGTTTATTTCTCCGATTGTTATCACTAATGTAACTACTCCTAATATTGTTGGTTCAAATCCATTCATTTTAATTCATTTTAAATGCTATATATATATAAGTCTTTCCATTTCCATTTGTTCCATTTCCTACTGTTCCATCTAATGTAAAATTATCTGAATTAAAGTCCATAGTATGTACACTTCCATCATCTTCTGCAGCACTACTATTTGGCATTAAACGATTATCTCTTGGATTAGATGTGTCCCTTGCACTATCTAATATAAACCAAGGTTCTACTTCTCCTGTTGCTTTTACCATTACAAAGTCAGGTTGAAAACCTACAGTTACTGTATTACCAGTTGCTCCTGTACCCGTATAACTTCCAATCTTACTATATCCTGTTACATCGTGGAAACAATAAGCAATATATTCTTTACCACTTTCATTTACTACTGCATAATCTTTTACTGTAAACACAGTAGCAGTTGGAGATGTGTCATTCCAATATCCATCTTGGTCATCTTCAGCAGCATCTGTGCTTAACTTTAATGCTTTAGTGTTTCCTACACTTGTATGATACACAGCCCAATTTGAATTAGCAGTTGCTACAAGGGCTTTTACTATTATGAATGTTGGTGCAGCCGATAATCCGTGACCAATAGTTGCTACACTTCCAGTTCCTGTATATTTAACGATTGAGAAACCTGCATTTGCATTTGCACTAACAATAGAATCTACACTACCTTCTGTGTTTATTGTCGGTTCGTTATCATCAGCTTTCCAAGACCAAGCAACATAGGTTTCAGGTGACCTATTAGTACCACCATTGTTACCAACACTAAACCCATCAGAATCAAAAGAAGGTAAACCATTATAAGTGGCACTATTGGTAACTTCTGCTGCATTAGTATCACTTGAAAGTTGTTTATTAGTTCCTCTTACTGTATCATATAAAGCGTGTGATTCGCTACTACTTCTTCTTTTTATCCAAACAAAATTTGGTGAAAATCCCAACCCAGTAATAGCTCTATTATTGTTATCATTACCAGTCCAAGTTTTTACATTAAAACTTTTTGCTACTGTTGGTGCTTCTGTGTCAGGGTCTGCAGCAAATGCCATATAGATATATGTATCGCCATTATTATTATGCCCATAGTTAGATGAATAGCTTTGTATTTTAAATCCATTACTTAAAAAATCTATATCATAAAGAGAATTTTGTAATTCTTCATAATTTTCATTTGCATACAACCTTCTATCTCTTGGGTTTGATGGACTTCTTTTATTGTCATATATAAGCCAATGAGCCCCACCTGATTCAGTTGAACTTGTATTTTTAATCATTAAAAACGCAGGCTCAAAACCTGTTTCTACAATCGGTCCATCTGTTGAACCATTACCTGTGTATGAGCCAAACTTTGAAAATCCATCAATATTTTTAAAGCAATAAGCAATATGTTCGTCTCCACTTGTATTAACAGGTCCCCAAGTTCCAACACTAATTGTTGTTGCAGTAGGTGCAGTATCATTCCAAACATTTGATGCAGTTGCGACTGCAGTCGTTTCATTTAAAGCTAAATATTTTGTCGCACCTAAAGTTGTATGAAATACTGCCCAAGCTGATGAGCTTGTTAAGTTTTTAACAATGACAAAATCAGGAGCAGAAGAAAGACCGTGACCAACTGTTAAATTACTTCCTGTACCAGTATATTTAACAATACTAAATCCTGCATCTGAATTTGTTTGAACTGTGCTTGTGTTTGTTCCATCTGTATTGCTGCTTGTAGTTCCTCCGTTTGCTTTTAAACACCAAGCTACAAAATCCTCTCCACTGTCATTTACATTACCCCAATTCGGTAAGGTAAAACCACCAGTGTCAAATGATGTAACTCCTAAAGTAGTTTGTTCTGCAGAAGTTGTATTAGATGCTAAACTTTTATTAACACCTCTTGTACTATCTGAAAGAGCGTGATTATCAGCAAAACTTCTTGGCTTAATCCAAACAAAATCAGGAGTAAAGTTTAGCCCAAACTCATAACTAACATTTGTATCCGTACCATTGTAAGTTCTCATATCATCA
>Ga0208643_1000229_pt1 | contig 37668 bp, 60 predicted proteins | sample VirMetDEL_Nov_12_FD_184516 | JGI IMG/M metagenome (GOLD analysis project Ga0208643, IMG submission 184516) | Aqueous microbial communities from the Delaware River and Bay under freshwater to marine salinity gradient to study organic matter... | ecosystem: Environmental > Aquatic > Marine >...
TTGTTATTCATCGGATACTACCAGTTTGAGGTGACACTCTTTTGTTTGATCTAGTTCCTTATCTGCTTCTTCTAAGATCTGATCTAATAGTTCAGTGGCTAACTCTAATCTTTCTATAGCTGTTAAACCTTTATTATTAAACTTCTGCTTCACACCTAAATCCTTTTGGATATATAAACTGGTTAAGAGGTGGTATTGTTTTATTCATTTTCCACCAAGCCTCAGATCTTTTCCTACATGTAGTATATGTTTTTTTCCAAACCATTGATGGAGTTTCATTCTTTGAGTACTTGTTCCAAACGTAATTAAAAACGTAGAAAAGGTTTTCAGTATGGAGTGCGTCAATATTTTCTTTTTTTATTTGCTCTATAGCCATACCCTCATGAATTTCTTTTGACACATTTGGAAATAAGATACGCATCCTTTGAAAAGATTTAGCTGTCTCGGCATCAAAACTACATGCTTTTAATACATAAATATAAACTGGTGCATCCAAAGTAGATGATTCTGGTATTTTAACAATAGGACTACGTATACCTACTTGATTAGAACGTTCAGCATATATTTGAGATGTAGGTACTAACGTAGATAAAACTAAAACTATTATTTTAAGAATAACTCTTTTCACTCATCATACTTCGCTGTAGTCAAATCTTAATGTACCTGTAGCACTAGAACCTAATGTTATGTGTATGCCATTGAGTAAATGTATTCCCGCAGGAAACTCAAAGTTAGTGTTTATAGCTGTACTAGCTTTTATATCTAAAACTAGAGTACCACCTGTACCATCTCTTATTTCCATATCTTCTGTAGCAGTAGCTGTAATACAGTGAATGTTGTATAAAATAACTGGAGTAGCTACAACTACACTAGTTCCTGTACCGTGGGCATATACCTTGTATTTTACTAATGCGTGATTTACTTGTCCCATTTATAAAGTTCCTTTTATTATACCTATATAAGTATTTATTTATATATATCTTATAAGAGATCCTATAAGTATTTAACAACTATACTATTATTATATCATATATTCTAAGCTGTGTCAAGTAATATTTCTATAAACCCCTCAGTTTTTTTTATAGATAGATTATATCTGATCGTATTGGTATTACTAATCAATAGTTTATAAAGGAAAGAGAACGGTTTTGGGCCTCCAGAAAAGACTGAACCCGCTCCAAGTTTCCTTGAAGCGGGCTCTGATGTTCTGTTCACACTTGGTGAATGAAGCATATATATTATCGACCACTGGAAAGATATGTTAGTTAAGTATGTCTAGTAGTTATACTATTATTATATCATATATTTAATCAAATGTCAAGACTTATTTGCTATTACTTTTGTTGTATTATTACAACACACTAGTTTAATACTACGATACTAAACTTTTATTATCGTTGCATCAGTAGCACTACATTAGCTCTCAGGGGTATTCTCGCTTTGTTTTAGGGTTGAGTATAATTACCTCTTTCCCAAAGTCTACTCTCAAGTATATATTGGTTATTATACGCGTGTGCGCGCGCGGTCATTATACCCCTCCCCGTTGTTTAAATCAGAAAATGTTATGTTATAACATAACGTCAACCAGGTGCGATCAGTTTCGAGAATTGACGGCGCAAGTGTTCGGAATGGTCACACGTTCCACGACTTGAAAAGTATCCGGATACTTATTGATGTATCCAGATATTTATTTATTTTAAAATAATTTATAAAATTGTTTGACACCATGTACAGTTGCTGTATGGTGTCTCTACCGGTCGCACTATCGCGACCATAACAACATAAGGAATTACAACAATGACTAAATTACTTAACGAAAAAATGATAAAACTAACCGCTAAAGATCAAGCGTCACAACTCGCTACACTTAATGATCTGTTTGATAAAATGGTAGCAGCAGATGACACCTTAGAGACATTATCCACAGCACGCCTAGCAAATATGCGTAAACTATGGAAGCTTAGCGCGTCTACTGGTTTGAAAGTCATACAAGATCACGGACGATATGTTCATAAGTACTGTAAAATTAACGCCGACAAGCACGGCGTGACCGGTTCACAACATAGACATTGGACTGGAACGGTTCACGCTTTACGCAAAGTCTCTGATTTTAAGAAGACTATGAGACTGGATGCTAAATCAGGAAAAGTTAAGGTATTCGATAGCAATAGCAAGGACAAGCAAGCTTCAAAGGCTGTTAATGTACCAACACCGGATCAAGTCAAAGCGAATGATCCGGCTAATATGCTGAAAGAGATTAAAAAGGCTCTAGCAGCTTACAACAAACTAGCAGACGTGAAGCTTACACTTCAAAAGTCTAAGAAGTAATATCACCAATAACAGGCGGGTACTTGCCCGCCTGTATCTATAAGAGCGTTCTTACAAAGTGCTTTTATAGATACAGCAATAAGTATCAGGATACTTTTAACAACTAAAGGATACACTATGATTATATTAGAATTACTAACTGCTACTTTGATAGGAATATTGACAGCACCAATTCAAATTACTGGAATATTATCAATACTGATGATAGTATTATCAGTATCATTAATAATTAATTATGGGAGATCATAAAATGAAAAAAGCGTTTACAAATAAACATACGAATAAAAACGATCTATTCAATAAACTTGATCATATAAATAATGTATTTGAGGATAATTTTGAATTAAATAACGCACCTATCTATGGCGGATGGCAATTAACTAAGAAATCAGGATATATTGTTAAACATAGAATTCCTGTAAAAGAGATGATCTCTTATCTTGACGGCATGATTAATGGCAAGATGTATGGAACATAATGATCATGTTCAAAATTATATCAAAATAACTTGACTATAATATCAATATAGTGCATAGTTCAATCACTCAACAACAACTAGTATCATGATACTTAGGGAGTTACAAAGATGAACAACATTCAAACAATACACGAAACAGGAACAGTAGCAGCAAAAAAAGCGGTATCCGATTATCTCGCGGAATGGACGGCAAAGACTGGCGGGAATCAATATGGCGAACCCATGTATTGCGGTTTCGCTTGGGTAGAAGTAGAAGTAACTAGAACAAACAGTAAGCAAGCGAAAGAACTTGCAAGCGTAGGTTTTAAGAAAAGTTACCTACCCAAAACCTTACAGCTATGGGATCCTGCAAATCATTGCGGTCAAAGTATGGACTGTAAAGAACAGGGAGCGAAAGCATACGCAAATGTATTACAACAGAACGGGATCGCGGCTTATGCCTCAAGCCGTGCCGATTAATAATTAGTTGATATTTATAGCGGATCAGTTTATGATCCGCTACATAATATTAATTAGTATCATTGATACTTAACACATGGGAGATTATAAAGATGAAAAAATACAAATACATAAAAGACGATACAAAATTGATTCCCAATGATGACTGGCAAACTAAACAGCGAGGATCTAACAGTAACGAATACGAAATTTATATTTCATTTACTGATGATAATCCTGTTAAATCTTTTGAAGAATGGCTAAATAATTAATAAAGAGGGTATAACTATGAATTTATTTTATGAATGTTTAATCTATATCGGTTTGAATTGTATATTATATTGTGCTTATTTAGTCGGTGTTTCGTAAATAATTGACATTTCACATAAATTATTATACTATTAATTAAATCAAATAGGAGTCCATATTATGAAGTTAGATCCACATTCACTTGATCTGTATAATGCTAAACAAACAAAGGTTTTAAAATCAAAGTTTGAAAAACTAGCTAAACGTAAAAGAATTAAAGTATCAGGTCTTAAATTAATATCGGTAGGTAGTAATGCCAAAACAATAAAGGGAGATGGATCAGAGTTTTTAACAGCTATCATGTATTTAGCACCTGCTGATACAGTTAAAGGTATGAATAATTGTGCCTTTGCAGGTATAGCACGTTGCAAGGCACCTTGTTTATTCAAATCTGGACAGGCTAAAGTTTTCCCAAATATAAACAAAGCTCGTATCCGTAAAACTATACTATTACGTGACCATAAAGATACGTTTTTAAATATGTTAAGAGCCGATTTAAAACGCTTTCAGGCTTATTGTGATAAGCGTGGGATTAAGGCTTGCGTTCGTTTGAATGGTACTTCAGATATTCAGTGGGAAAATGATGGTATAATGTCAGAGTTTCCTAACATACAGTTTTATGATTATACAAAAATAGTAACAAGATTTCGTAAAAGTAAGCCTATGCCGGTGAATTATCATTTAACGCTTTCTTATTCTGGAGCTAATGCTAACTTTGCTAAAAAGGTTTTAGCAACTCAAAAGCGTACTGGATGTAACGTAGCCGTTGTATGGCGTACTACAGATGTTATACCTAAGACCTTTCATGGGATTAAGGTTGTTGATGGTGATAGTACTGACCTACGTTTTACGGATGAACCTAATGTTATAGTCAGCTTGTATGCCAAAGGTGACGCAAAGAAAGATCAATCTGGTTTTGTTATTGATTAATTATAAAGTATCATTGATACTTTTAACTTAACGGAGATTTATAATGGATAAATTAAATACAGCTTTTAACTGGGCTTTCGTAGACGCTATAGAAGAGGGTAGATTGTCGGAGTACATGTCCGATTGTAATTTTGCAGGGTATTATACTTTTTTAGGAACTGACTCTGAAGGGGTTGATCGATTTGAAAATATATATACTCACTTAACGGATGTTTAAATTAACAGGGGTAAACTAATATGAGTGAATTAATAGACCGAGTACGAGAGTTAGAGATTAGAGAGATGCAATTAGAAAATGTTATATGGGAAGGCATTAGGGGGTTGGGTTCGTTCATAAAAGCATGGGACTCAAATGACCCTGATCAACTGCCAGTTAACCACGAATCTAAGATTAACGATGTGCGAGATATTTATAACTATATAGAGAGCCTACAAAATGAAAATTCAAACAACTAAAAAAGAAGATCAATTTATAACTGCATATATTGAGTGTGTTTTTTTCGCAGATCAAATTTTCCATACATTTACAGGCAAACCTGACGATTTCGCTTATGTAGATGATCTGGACGAAGATTTTAAACGTGAATCAATCATAGATTGCCTAGCTTTCTATAACAGGATCGCGTGTTACTTACCTGATGAACATATTGAACAAGCCGGACATGATTTCTATTTGACTAGACAAGGTCACGGAACTGGATATTGGGATCGTCCTGAAATATATGGTAGAATGTTGGGTGATAAGTTTACTAAAATGGCTGAGGATAGCGGTGAAGTTTACCCGTTGTTTCACGATGTGAGAACGGAGAAAATAAAATGACTAAATTAATACCTGATAATTATATAACCGACATAATGTATGAGGAATACCAAGTTTATAAATCAGAATCTAAGGCTTGTGGATATGAATATATATCTTTGACTGAATGGAAATTAAATTATGTCAGGGAACAACTTGAAGGGCTTTTATAACAATTAAATAGTATCAATGATACTTAACATAGGGGGAACTATACATTATGAATATTTTTTATCTTGATCCGTGCGTCAAAAAGTGTGCAGAATATCACTGTGATAAACATGTCGTCAAAATGATATTGGAATCCGTTCAGATGTTGTCTACTGTAATCCGAGGATCAGGTATTGACGCAGGATATAAAGCAACGCATCCTAAGCATCCTTGCACTCTATGGGCGGGGCAAAGTTTATCTAATTATAAGTGGTTGTTATTGTTGACTAAATATCTAAATAAAGAATACAGGTATAGATATAATAAGAGTGTCAACCACAAGTCTTATGATTTAGCATTGACATTACCAACGCCTGATATTTTAGATATTGGATTGACTAAACACGCTCAAGCAATGCCCGATCAATATAAGAGTGATGATCCACTGACTTCATATCGTGATTATTACACTTTTGAAAAGTCAAATCTTCATAAGTGGACGAAGAGAGAAATCCCAGTCTGGCTTGGGTTATGGGTATAGTTGACATCTATATTCTTACGTAGTAATATAAGTACTGGTAATAGAAAGCACTGGTATTGGAAAGTATCAATGATACTTAATTAAATAATAATAAATGGAGAGAGTAATAATGATTATAACTGAAACTGTGGACGTTAGGGTGACACCTATTAAAATATTGTTGATGGGTTATCATTCATATTTCGGAAAGTCTTTACAAGATCGTATTCGCGAAGTCCACGAACACACAGATTTATACGACAATCCAGATAAACTTCTTGTCTCTGCTGAAATTTTACAAGACACAGGAAAGCCTTTATCATACTGGTTAGATACACTACAATGGAGGTCAATCTAATGTATAAAATACTAAAGGTTAAAGTAAGTAGCGATGTAGACGTTAATGGAACGTGTTCACAGGGAGATATTTCGACTAATTATAATGATTTAGTAGATACTTTTGGCAAGCCAAGTCGTGAAGATCAGGATAAAGTTAATGTCGAATGGGATATATTATTTACAATAATCGACGAAGGATCGGATATAGAAAGGACAGTTGTGGCAACTATATACGATTGGAAGCTACCTTCCGCTCCTTTGGGTCAGTATCATTGGCATATAGGCGGGTATAGTCCAGAATCTGTAGACTTAGTACGACAATATTTGTATGAAATAATAACCAACGAAGGAGAAAGAAAATGAGTAGATGCAAGGCATGTGATAGTGTATTCACTGAAGGTGAAATAATATGGGATGAATCAATCAAAGAGCATGAAACACTCTGTCGAGTGTGCCGTACCTCTTTGAATAATGAAGACGATGATTTTATTCTGTACTATTTAGATGAGATTGAAGAAGGTAATAATGGTTCATAAGAAACTATTTGTGGTTGCTATGAACCTATTTACCGTTAAGGTATTTACAATCCTACTAAAAGTATGATAAAATATTATAGTAGTTGTAGTTTAAAAAGAGGTTTTAAATATTATGAGCAATATAATTGGAGACGAAGCATGTCCTAATTGCAGATCAAAAGGACACGATAGGACTGGTAATCATTTGATAATATTCTCAGATGGTGGAAAGCATTGTAACAAATGCGGGTATACAGCTAATAAACAGGATAAAATAGAAATGCAGGTTAAGACAAAGAGTACAGATATAAAAGCTATTAAAGATTTACCGATAAAAGCATTGCAAGATCGTGGTATAGATCAAACAACTTGTGAATTGTATGGAATTCGTACAGCTTTCGATGAAAGTACAGGTAAACCTGACAGCTACTACTACCCAATCACTGTGAGAGGCTCTGTAGTCGCGTATAAGCAACGAAAGCTACCTAAGACATTCAGTATCATAGGTCAACCCTTAAAAGGGCAGCAAGTGGAGTTTATAGGACAATCTGTAGCAGTAGAGGGTAAGCGTCTACTAATAACCGAGGGACAGGATGATGCCCTAGCTGCATATCAGATGTTGTCTAAGTACAAGCAAGCGGTGGTGTCAGTACCCCACGGTGCTAATATAAATTGCTTTACAGATAATAAGACGTTCCTTAGTAAGTATGAAGAAATAATATTATGTCCAGATCAGGATGAACAAGGTCAAAAGCTAGTAAATGACATAGTAAAATTGTTCCCTGATATTAAGATCATGGATATTACCGAGAAAGATCCCAATGATATGCTTTTGACTGGAAAAGAGAAGTCTTTTGTAAACAGTTATTTCAAAGCCAAGTCATTCAAGCCTGATGGGTTCGTAACTGTTGATGATGTCTTTGATGAAGCCACAAGGATGCCTGAATGGGGTAGAGCGTGGTGTTGGGATAGTCTTACTAAGCTGACGTATGGTAGGCGTGATGGTGAAGGTGCGTACTTTGGTTCAGGTGTTAAGATGGGTAAGAGTGAAGCGGTCAATCAGATCGTACACTACGATACACAGGTACTAGGTGATAAGGTGGCGGTCTTTAAGCTAGAAGAAAAGCCTAGCATGACAGTCAGAAAGATAGCGGGAAAGATAGCGCACAAGCAATTCCATAAGCCTGACGCTGACTTCACTCAACAGGAATTGATAGATGGTGTAGAGGCTATTGGTGATAGTGTCATCCTTTATGACAGCTATGGTTCTACTAAGTGGGATGATTTAAAGTTAGCGATACGTCATGCTGTAGTAGTGGAAGGTGCAAAGACTGTTATCATTGACCCACTAACTCGATTGACCACTGGAATGGTGGCTTCAGATGCTAATACTGAACTGGAGCGTATAGCCGATGAAATCAGTAAGTTAGCAAAGGATATTGGATTCTTTTATATCTTCTTCTGTCACCTGAAATCACCGCAGACAGGCAAGGCACATGAGGAAGGTGGCAAGGTACGGTCAAATCAATTTACAGGTAGTAGGGCTATGATGAGGGCGTGTTACTATATGATCGGGATCGAGAGAGACAAGACAGTAGACGATCCAATAGAAAGAAATACTTCTAGCTTTGTTTTATTAGAGGATCGAGCTTTTGGTAATGTTGGAAGTTTTGATGTATATTATAACCGTGATACAGGTGACTACTTAGAACCCGTTCAGGAGTTTAAATGATGAATAACGATCTAATGTTTAGCAGTAAGAAGGATGATTGGGAGACTCCTCAATGGTTGTTTGATGAGTTAGATGCAGAGTTTGGTTTTGACTTAGATGCTGCTGCTACTGAGGTGAACAGTAAAGCAGCAAGTTTTTATGGTATTGATGGAAAAGAACCAGAACTAACAACCGCTTTACATCCTGATCAAAAATGGTACGGCAACGTATTTTGTAACCCTCCTTATTCAAGAGGACTACAAAAGAAGTTCATTAAGAAGGCTTACGAGGAATCAACTAAAGGCAATACAGAAGTTATTGTCATGTTATTACCATCAAGAACAGACACGCTAGCCTTTCACGAATATATTTATCACAAAGCAGAGATTAGATTCATTAAAGGTAGACTAAAGTTTGAGGTAAATGGTGTACCTGCTAAAGATGCTGCACCTTTTCCATCTATGTTGGTGATATACCGATGAGCGTATTCTGTTGGGATACTGAGGCTAATGGGTTACTAGACACAGTAACAAAGATACATTGTCTATCCTATAAGGCTTTAGATGAAGATGTTCAGACAGTTACCGATAATTATGGTGACGTTTTCAAAGAAGGTGATACATGGGTGGCTCATAATCAATACGGTTATGACCTCCCTTTACTTATAAAGTTGGGCATCATTAAAGACTTTACAGTCAATAGTGTTACAAACAATGATGGTACAGTTATAAATGTACAGTTTATAGATAGCCTTGCACTATCGAGGGAATGGTATCCAGACCTACCAAGAAAGCATGGATTACTTGCTTGGTCTAAAGAGCTAGGTACTTATAAGCCTACTATTGATGATTGGGATAACTTAGAATTGAAGGAATATATTGAGAGATGTGAGGAGGATGTACTGACCACAGAAAAGGTGTTCTTATTTTTAACTGATAAACTAGGGATTAAATTATGATTAACTTACCACAAAATGTAGACCTAGCAAACAAGACATACGAGGGTATGTGTAGACAGGAAAGGTATGGTGTAGCTTTTAACTCTATAGCTGCTACTGAACTAACTCTTTGGATTGACAAGCGTATGGAAGAGATACGACTAGAGGTAGAGCCTAATCTACCCGCTCGCCCACTCAATACAGCAGAGATTAGGGCATGGACACCACCTAAGATACAGTTTAGAAAAGATGGAAGTGTCAGTGCTATATGTGAGAAATGGTTTGATGAGATAACATTAGCAGGAGCACATGCGGGTTACTGGGGCTTTAAAGATGGGGTTGGATTCTTATTACCGCATAATGAACCTGTAAAAGATAACCTTCCTAGTGAATTAAAGCACCAACATCACATTAAGAATTGGTTATTGACTAAAGGTTGGAAACCTACCCTCTGGAATCTCAAGAAGGATAAACACAACAAACCTATGAGAGACACTAGTGGGAAAGTGATAACTACATCCCCTAAGTTCCATGAAAACGGACGTATATGTCCTAACTTAAAGAGGTTAGGTAATAATGATAACATAATAAAACCTATTATCGAATGGCTATCACTACGCAACAGACGCTCTGTACTGTTGAATGAGGGACGTAACACTGGATGGTTAGCAAACCCTAGATTAGCTACAGATGGACGATTAAGTGCAGCCTCTAGTGGTCTAACCAATACTAAGAGACAAAAGCATACAGTGGTGGCTAATGTACCTAGAGTAAGTTCACTGTTAGGTAAGGAGATGAGAAGTCTGTTTATTTCTAGTGAAGGTAGAGTGATGGTAGGGGCTGATGCTAGTGGGTTAGAGGCTAGGGTGAAGGGACATTATACATTTAAGTTTGATGGTGGTGAGTACGCTAATAAACTGCTAGATGATAACTATGACGAACACGCTGAAAATGCTGAACTGTGGGGATGCTCCAGACAGGATGCTAAGTCCCCTGCTTATGCCTTGCAGTACAACTGTCAACCTCCTAAATTCAGTGAGACATTAGGAGTACCTCTAAAAGTAGGTAAGAGGCACTATGAAGCATACTGGAATAAGAACTGGGCTTTAGCTAAAGCTATTGAAGAGGTTGAAAAGGAGTACGATAACAACCATCAGAAGTTTATCACTACTATTGATGGTGGAAAGATTGTGACTAGAGCAAAGCATAGTGTATTCAATGCTAAATGTCAGAGTACAGGAGCTAAGATCATGGATATGGCGGGAGTTATAGCTGATGATTTTATAATAGAACGAAGTCTTGACGCTCACAGGGTAATTTATTATCATGATGAACTACAGTACGAGACAACACCTGAACTTGGTGATGAGGTTGGACGTATCTTAGTTAAGGCTATGAACCTTGCAGGAAAAGTCTTTAAACTGAACGTACCTATTACAGGTGATTACTCAATAGGTAAATCGTGGGCAGATACACATTAGATTAAATAAAAATAGACAGCACCAAAGATACGTGGTATAATATACTATAGTTACTAATTTAGTATCATGATACTAAAAATATGAGGTTATAATATGAATGATTTAGATAATGAAGAATGGTATCAAACATATCAGGATGAAATAGACGATACTTGGTGGCAGTATTTAGATGAAGAATCACAATTTAATCAACAACAAGGAGCATAAAGCATGAGTTTAGATAGAAAGATAACGACTAAAACTAGTAGCGATTCAGATTATCAAAGCCTAGAGGCGGGTGAGTATGATGCTCGATTGGTGTATGTGGCTGATTTAGGTGTACATCAAGATGAGTATAAAGGTGAGGTTAAGAATCCTGCTCAGAAGATAGCGTTAGGTCTGGAAATTGTAGGTAAGACTATTACTATTGATGGCGAAGAAAAGCCTCGATACTTATGGACTAGACCTTTTAACATCTTTAGTACACTAACACCTAAAGGTAATGAGCTAAAGTTCTATTCTGTATTTGATTCATCAGCTACAGAAGGTGATGTACCTGATTGGGATGCACAGATAGGTAAGGCTTGTTCATTAATAATGAACCAGAATGATAAAGGTTATGATGATATAACCACTATCGTTGCTATCCCTTCTAAATATCAGGACGATATAGCACCTGCTACCTTAGAAGGTGGTGTAGGTACTAGTGATAGTGTCATTAATGCTTTATTTGGTCTAACCAGATGGGCTTATGATAACCGTCTACAAGACTAGGAGATATAACCATGCCATTGATCAGAGCTAAGATTAAGACTAAAGGAGAGAACGGACGTACAGCCCTGATCGATGGCGATGTACTGGTATATTCTTGTGGATTTGCAAGTGATATAAGGACATACACTTGCTCCGATGGCTCTTCTTTTCAGTATAAGAAAGAAGCTAAAGAACATTGCTCAGAGTTTCACCTAGATGTAGAAGCTATTAAAAAGAGGGTAAAAGCTGAACCTGTAGAGAACTGTTTACACTCTGTAAAGCTAATGATAAAAGACATTAAAGAAAAGAGTGAAGCATCTAATCATAAAATTTACTTAACAGGTAAGGGGAACTTCAGGCACGATCTCCCCTCCCCATATACATATAAGGGTAACCGTAAGGACACACCTAAACCTTTACACTATCAAGCTATCAGAGTCTATATGGTATCTACTTGGGACGCTATAATAACTGATGGACAAGAAGCTGATGACGCTATGGGAATAGCTCAAGTCAACAGTCCAGAGGGTACGACTACTATCTGCACAACTGATAAAGATTTAGATATGATTGCGGGACATCACTACAACTGGAATAAAAAAGAAAACTATACTATTGGAGAGTTTGAGGGCATCCTTAACTTCTATCAACAGATACTCAAGGGTGATAGAACAGATAACATCTTTGGTATCAAAGGTATTGGAGATGTAAAGGCTAGACAAATCTTATGGAAGATGGATAATGAAAAAGAATTAAGTATAGAAACTCAACTAGCATATGCTGAGAACGGTAAGACACCTGAAGAGTGGCTAACCAATGCTCGATTGTTATGGATTAGACGAGAGGAGGGTCAAATGTGGACTCCTGAACCTGAACATAGAACATCTTGGCTACAGGCGTATATGGAAACATTAGATAATGAAGTTTAGAGGACGTAGTAAGTTTGAAACACGTATAGCTAAAAACTTAGAAGAACGTGGCGTTAACTTTACCTACGAAACAACATCATACAATTATCAAATTAGACCATACAACGCTAAGTGTCAGGAGTGTGGTAGTAGTAATATATATGAAACTAGGAAGTACACACCAGACTTCTTCTTGCCTAACGGTATAATAGTAGAAGCAAAAGGTAGGTTTAAACCTAGCGATAGGAAGTTAATGAAGGCTGTTATGAGTAGTAATCCAGAGCTAGACATACGTATGTTGTTTCAGAACCCTAACGTGTGGTTAACTAAATCAAAAAAGAAGAACTATGGTACTTGGTGTGATTATGAAAACATCAAGTGGGATAAGAAACTAATACCACAAGAGTGGTTGGAGGAAGTATGAGTGAACTATTCGCATTGCTTGTAGGAATATGTAGTATAAACTACTGTTCATTTTCTATAGAACATCGGGTTACAGGAGACTGGTTAGCTGTTAATGTTTATGACAAACGGTCAGAGGTAATAGATAAGGTTCAGTTTGATATATCAGCATTAGAATTTGATATTATTCTTCGTGAACATTTAAAGTTAAAGCCTATTCTTCCTAGTTGTTTAGGGAAGACAATGGTGACTAGTAATGATTGACACTATGATGGTACATAGTGTTAGTTCTAGCACTAAGAATAATGCAGCTAGATTCTCACACAATAGTATACAAGGACACTTCCATAGTAACTTTGAGATTAGCTATGCAGCAGACACTAATCAGATTAGATGGGCTATGACCGTAGGATGTTTAATGAATCCAGATGGTGTAGCAGCTAGGTATGGGTCAGGTATAATATTAAAAAGACCTATACTAGGATGTGGTGTAGTAGTAAGTAGTAAGGGTAACTATTTAATTATCAGTGACTTACACATACCGTACCACCATCGTGATGCTTTTAGTTTCCTAGAATCTGTGTCTGAGTATTATGATTGTAAAGTAATACTTAATGTAGGAGATATGATTGACCACCATGCGGGTAGCTACCATGAGTCTGAGCCTGATGCTCTTAGTCCAGAGGAAGAGTACTATCAGTCTATGGAGTACTGTAATGAGTTACAAGATATATTTCCTAGCATGATTATAACCGAGGGCAATCACGACAAGATACCACAGAGGAAGCTAAAGACTTGTGGACTACCTGCGTCTATGGTGTATGATTACAATAAACTATATAAGCTAGATGCTAAGTGGAAGTGGGTAGACAAGTATACGTTTAATTCTAATGGAGGACAGCCTGTACTAGTACCTATGGTACTTAATCAGAAAGGGAGATGGAATAAGAAAGTACATGGGAGTAAAGTAGGATGACTCTCACACTAGATGAAGTTAAGAAGTGCATCTCTAGTCAGTATGATCCAGACTTAATAGTAGAGATACTAGAGATTACCACGGAAGAACTATTGGAAAATTTCCATGATAGACTAGTGGATAATTTAAATAAATTTGAGATAGAGGGAGACTAAAGTACAGTGGCTATACACAACGCACTAAAAACCAGTAACAGTAACACATGGGAAACACCCAAGAGTTTGTTTGATGAACTAGACAAGGAGTTTAACTTTACTTTAGATGTAGCTGCGTCATATGAAAATAGAAAGTGTAAAGAGTATTACTGTGAAGAAGCTGAATCAATAGGAAAGTCAGGACTAGACCTAGATTGGCATGGTTCAGTGTGGTGTAACCCTCCTTACTCTAGGGGTTTACAAAACAAGTTTATTAAAAAAGCTAACCAAGAGTACTATGCAGGTAATGTAGAATCTATTGTAGTTCTATTACCTGCTAGAACTGACACGTTAATGTTCCATGAGTATGTATACAAAAAAAGAAATGTAGAATTAAGATTCCTAAAAGGAAGGTTAAAGTTTGAGGTAGGCGGAGTAGCAAGTAAAAACCCTGCACCATTTCCATCCATGTTAGTTATCTTTAAATAACAAAAGTATCATTGATACTATTAAATATAAGGGAGAAGTAATTAATGAAGTTATATGAAGATTATATTCATCAAAGTAAATACGCACGGTACTTAGACGAACAACAACGTAGAGAATCGTGGGATGAAACTGTGTCTAGGTACGTAGATTACTGGGTTGATAAGGGGCTTATAGAAGGGGAGGATATAACAGACATAGTTACAGCTATATCTGACAAGAGAGTTATGCCTTCTATGAGAGCTATGATGACTGCGGGTAAAGCATTAGACCGTGATAATGTAGCGGGATATAACTGTTCATACTTGCCAGTAGACCACCCTCGCGCCTTTGATGAAGCACTATATATACTGTGTTGTGGTACTGGTGTTGGCTTCTCAGTTGAGCGTAAGTTTACTGATAAGTTACCTGAAGTAGCTGAAGAGTTCCAAGATACTGATAGCACTATAGTAGTAGCAGATAGTAAACTAGGTTGGGCTAGTTCATACAAAGAGTTAATATCATTATTGTATAATGGTAGAGTACCTACATGGGATACTTCCAAAGTTAGAAAGAAAGGAGAGAGGTTAAAGACCTTTGGTGGTAGAGCTAGTGGTGCTGAACCTCTGATTGACTTGTTCCAATTCACTACTTATATATTTAAAACAGCAGCAGGGCGAAGGCTAACTCCGTTGGAGTGCCACGACTTGATGTGTAAAGTAGGAGATATAGTTGTAGTAGGTGGTGTTCGTAGGTCAGCGATGATTAGTTTATCAGACCTAGAAGACAGTCAAATGAGAACAGCTAAGTTTGGTAGATGGTGGGACGCTAACCCACACAGAGCATTGTCTAATAACTCAGTTTGCTATGAGTCTAAACCTACTATGGAGCAGTTCATGGAAGAATGGAAAGCATTATACATGTCACACTCAGGTGAGCGTGGTATATTTTCTCGTGCTGCTGCTAAAAAGCTATCACCTAGTCGTAGAGATACTAACTTTGACTTCGGGACGAACCCTTGTAGTGAGATAGTTCTGCGTCCAAATCAATTCTGCAATTTAACAGAGGTAATTGTTAGACCAGATGATGATCTTGATTCTCTCAAAGAGAAAGTTAGATTAGCTACCATACTAGGTACGTTACAGGCTACACTAACAGACTTCAGATACCTACGAGGTATATGGAAGAAGAATACAGAAGAGGAACGCTTACTTGGTGTTAGTATGACCGGTATAAGTGACCACCCTGTGTTAATGAATGAGAAATCTATAGACCTACCTAGATGGTTGGAGGAACTAAAAGATGTTTCCATTAAGACTAATAAGATATGGGCAGATAAGTTGGGTATTCCTGAAAGTACCAGTATTACTTGCGTTAAGCCTAGTGGTACTGTTAGTCAGCTTTGTGATACTGCTAGTGGTATCCATCCTCGTTACAATAGCTACTACATTAGACGAGTACGACAAGATAACAAAGACCCTCTGACAAAGTACATGGATAAGACTGGTATACCAAATGAACCGTGTTCTATGAAACCAGATACTACTACTGTATTTGAGTTTCCAATGAAAGCTCCTAAAGGAGCGTTGACTAGAACAGATAAGTCTGCGATAGAACAGCTTGAGCATTGGTTAGTGTATCAAAAGTATTGGTGTGAGCATAAGCCAAGCATAACTGTTTATGTACGTGAGGATGAGTGGATGGAGACAGGTGCATGGGTGTATAGTCACTTTGATTATATGAGTGGAGTTTCATTCTTACCATTCGACAATGGGTCATACCAACAAGCACCGTACACAGACTGTACAGAAAATGAGTACAACGATGCGTTAAAAGCAATGCCAGAAGATATACAATGGAGCAGTATGATTGAGATGGAAGATAACACAACTAGCAGTCAGGAGTTAGCCTGTACTGGAGGAGCATGTGAACTATGAGTAAAGATATAAACAGTAACTACTATGATGCAGGTGATATAGAAGTTTTAGATGTCATTAAAGCAAAACTTACACCCCCTCAGTATGAGGGGTACTTGCTAGGTAACTCTATTAAGTACAGCCTAAGACTTAACTGGAAAGGTAGTAAGGCTAGAGATGCAGAAAAGTTAAAGAACTACAGTGAGTGGTATTATCACTGCATAAACCAACCTATTAAAGAGAGAACAGAATAGGAGATATATATATGAATGTAGTTGACATAAGTGAAAAAAAAGATAATATAGAACTATATCGGGCTGTCATAAGAACCTCTTCTAAGGGAGAGTTAGTAACTTACTTTACAGGGTATTTGTTTGATAAAGAAGAAGGGCTACCTGATACCATTTTCTTTCTTTATAATGAAAAGATTAGTGAAACACCTCATCTTATGATTAACATGGCTAATATAGAGTTCATCGAGATGGAGCTTATAAAGGATGATGATGAAGAAGATGATAACTACACTACAGAACAGGAAAGAAACGATGATTAAAATGAGATGTGGTTTAAAGTGTCCTGAGTGTGGTAGTTGTAACACCGAGTACAGAGAAGGACATAGGCAAACTTCAGATACACCTGCTGAACTTTCTGGATGGGAGTGTGTTTGTGGTGTTTGTTTTGAAGAGGACAGTGTTAATTATGACGACTGGTAAGACTAGTCAAGGAGATAGGTAACTTAAATGAGAGATGATCTATGTGATAATTGTCATAGGAAAGCACCTCTTAAACTAACAGTTGGGTTTCAGATGCTATGTGTTGTATGTATGCACGACCAGTTTCAATATCCTTTAATGGATGCTTTGGAAGAGAAAGAAGCGAATGATATGAAACAAGAAGCATTGAAGAAACTAGCAAAAGACTTTAATAAAAAACTAGGGAGAGATAAACCAGATGAATAGTATACCAGTTATCAAAGAGTGGAAGAGTATAGATGGTGCATTGCGGGGAGTTATTAGAAACGGTACGTTATTACTTGACAAGAATAGCCAAGTAATATTACGTACCGAGAATGTAAGACTACTTAAAACTTAAATTTAAAATCATCGTCCTTTAAATCAAACTCCATATCATCACTAAGTAAACCAAAGTTATCATTAGCATCTTCACCAAACATGTAGTACATTGCTTTTCCTGTTAGTGGAACATGTCTAGCAGCTTTCCAGAAACTAGCTTGCCCTGTTACTGCTTTAAATATATCCTCTCCGGCACTAACAACTGGGGGAGCTAGAAAACCCGTTACAGCATCCTGTAACTCCCCTGTTTTTATTTTGTTATAAGTATATTTATTAGCACCTAGTATACGCATAGTGTTTACAGCTAAAAACTCAGGAGCAGTTGTGTCCCCGTAATTTTCCTCAAAGTCACCTCGTATAGCAGACTTGGCTGCGTCAATAGCACCATTAGTACCACCAACCATCAGTCCATATGCAGATAGTCTACTAATACCTTTAGCATAATCTCCTCTTTTAATATCTTTAAGTGCTGTGTTGCGTAACAAGTCCCACTGCTTCAACATGAATGTCTTCATGGAATATAATATCCTAGCGTTAGGGTGGTTTAAATATGCAGCAGGTAGGTTTGATAGTGTTATAGGTTGTACTTGCATTAGTTCAGCGAAGGATACATAACGCATATCATCAGTTACAGTTTGACCAAACTTGCCGTAGTTTTTATATGACTCTACTAGTTTATTTAAATCAGTCTCAGTAAATGAGTTTTTAAATTTACGTCTAAACTTTCGTTCTCCCTGTTTAGTTAACACTGCTTTGGAGTGAGACAATAGTGAAGCAACTAGGTGAGAGTTTTTACCGAACACATCAACAGCCCTAAATCCTGCTGCTTGTAATAATACATCCGTTGCACCACCTTGAGCTACTTGAAATGGGTTTTTTATTATTTTATTAATAGTTGAATCGAGAGCAGCCTGTGCTTTTGGTCTAATAGTATGACGTAACAGATCATCAATCCAACCAACTGAAGAGTTGTGCATTGAAAACTCCCCCGATAAATCCATAGCCGTATCATTATATTTTATAGGTGCTTTTCCTTTAGCAACCATAGCAATAGCTTTAGCTGCTGTTGTTACACCATGCACATACGCTACAGAAGGTAGATCACCTATTTGAGTAGCAGTAGAGAATGGATTAGCTAGTGCTATAACATTACCAACTGCTCTTGCTTGTCTTATAACAGACATTGCTGCTTGTTCTCCCCCAATAAACCTAGCACGTAGCGCATACTCAAGGTCTTTCTTTTGTTTAACAGTAATCTTTTTACCTTCTCTTAACTTTCCAACTAAGTTAGATATTTGTAAAGTTTCATCTGCACCTCCTAGATAGGAAGTATCCATATTACCAAAAAAATTACGCTTTGCAATTTCACTATTAACAGAAGTTACATATTTTACAAGTGCAACATCTGAGTTATGAAAGAACTGTTGCATATCTTCTGATACTGTCTTTATTTTTCTTGATTTTGTAAATGAAGGTTTAGACATTAAAGTTTTAATTTCAGGTCTAGTTATAAATTTACCCCACACCTCACCATATTGTTCTGGAGTTAAGTCATAGTGTTTATAGTTAGTACTATCATCCTCTTCTTTCTTTTTATTTTCTTTCTTTTTAGTAGGTGTTTTACTTTCTGATTTACCTACTTCAACTCGTTTTCTATCAATCATCTGCTCAAATAATCTATTAGAGGCTACTTCCTCACCGTTTAAATCTTTTAATTTGACTGATTGGAAATTAGTATTTACATATCTCATTAGTCCTTCAGAGTTTTTAACAGACCGTGGAAAATAGTTTGGTAGATAGTTAACATTTTCTCCCATATGAGCTACCTGATGTTTATATTTAGTATTAAGGAGTGGCTTAACTGCACCAACAAACTCACTTCTCATAGACTTAGGCATAAGTTTAGCTGCCTCATCTAGTTGTTGACTATTTAATAATGAATCTATTGCCTTTCTTTGGTCAGGAGGTAGTCCTTGCATATTTGATTGCCATCGTGCAAATATATTAAAGTCTCTAGCGTTAGCTGTTGCTAATTCATATTCCATCCTAGTTACAGAAGCACCTAGTTTAGGGTGAATGTCGTTAGCAAAAGATACAAGAGGACGTACTACTTTCCATATAGGAATATTAGAATTTAAAGTTCTAGCTATAGGGTCAACTGTATGATAATATGCTTTTTGTAATCCTGATAATTCTTTTCTAGGAATAAAAGAAGGTTCTCCAGTTAATTTATTATCTCTCCATTTAGTACGAACACCAAATGTTTCAGCCCAATCTGCAAGTATATCTCCATCTAATCCTTCTTTAGTAGCAGCTTGCCAATATGCAGAAGGAGCATCTAACTCACCTTCTTTAATAAGGTCAGCAGCCCTAGCTTCAACCTTTGCAACTTTCCGTTCTGCTTTTTTAGCTTTCATATTAAACAGTTTATCATTAATTTTAGTACTAGTAGTATCAATACTTTTCTTAACTAGGGTAGGTGACGACTTATAAAATAACTTAGCAGCAGGTTTTGTTACAGCACTTATCCCTCCTAGCGTTACGTATGTAGTGGGGTCAACGACAATATCACTTGTTAGACCAAGACTTACTGCCAAAGAAGCAGCTAGTTTTGGGTTTTTACCTATGTAAGAATACAGTGGATTCCTACGTTCAGCATCAGGATTGTATGCAGCCTCTTCAAACTTTCTAAATAAATTCTCTTGAAAGGAGGTGACTACTTCTGGATTACCCAACCATGCACCTTTGACAGCATCTATCCTAGACATAGGATCACTAGCTATTTTAGAAATTAAACTAAGAGGAGTCGTGGGTAGTAACTTACTTGCACCTGATAGAACAGCTTTAGCTCGTTCTACATTAGTAACAGAACTATCAGTAATTGAACGAGTATCGTTATCAGGATTGTATGTAGGTTTAGCTGCATCTCCTATATCATTTATTAATACTGCTCTAAGAACGCTACCAACCCGCATAACCCCCTCACCAAACCCATCTACAGGATCAAACCCACGTTCATCTTTTTCATTGTTACCACCCCAGAACGAAAAAGACTCCTCTTCTTGTTTAACAGGTTTAGTATCATTGATACTAACACCCCCACCGTAGTGCTTTTTCTTAATAAAAGCTATAGCATCTCCTTCAGTCTTTCCCTCTGGCACGGTAACAGAGAAACTGCGCCCGTCTTTTTTATTGTTTACAGTAAATGTGCGTTCAGACATTATTTAATCTCTACTGCTGTAAAGCCATCATCACCATCACCACCAGAAACAATATCAACGCTTCCAGTGAGTGGAATAGGTACACCAAAAAAGGATGCTTTACCGTATCTAACATTAGCATCCATAACATTTACGGTAGCTATTTCTATTGCATTTTCAGTAGAGATTCCTTTATTTTGCGCTGAAACTTGTTTAGTTGCTTGTGCTACTAAAAGTCTAAACTGCGCTAACTGCTTTTCGTTCATTTCTGAAACAGTCTCTTTGTAATTATCATTAGAATTAACAATCACATCAAGAGTACTGGCTACATTTTTTATCTCACTTAGCGAAGGCATGTTAACTTTTTCCCCTTGATCTGCAATTAGTGCTTCTATATCAACTCTCCTTGCTTTAATTCCAAGATCTTCATTAATTTGCCGTAAACGACTTTCATTATATCTAATAGTAGCCATATCAGTTAAATTTTGTCTTTGCTCTGCTGCTTTTTGTATATCTACCTTAGCACCTTCAAGGTCTGCTATCTGTTGATCTATCTTTAAAGCATCAGCTTCCCTAACTCCTGCTGCACGATCTAACTTTAGTTTTTCTATTTGATTATTAATACCTGCGTCCATTTCTCTAATTTTTGCTTTATTTAACTTTATTTCGCTATTCAGTATCTGAGGTAGTAATTCATTTCTAATATCAATAGCTTTAGTTGAACTTAACAACTGTTCTATTTGTCCTTTTTTTAATTCCAGATCTTTGTTAAACAAATCATCAAATACTCCTACATTCTTATCTATTAAATTTGACTCTGACTTTGTTTTTTCTGTTTGCGATTTCTTATAATTTGTATCTGCTAAAGTAGATTCAGTAGACATTCCTGTTTTAGCAGCTAAGTCAGATTCATCTTGGTAACCCGCTACAGATAACCTATCTGCTAAAGTAGAAAAGTATTCACCATCTCTAGGTTTACCTTTAAAATCATTTGCTAACTGTTGTCTAATTTGAGTAATCTTTCTAACTTTAACCATAGGGTTTTCACCAAATAAATCAGGTCTAGCTACCTGTGCTGCACCTGTTATTGCATTTCCAAGTAAAGCACCACGCTCATTAGCTCTCATTACTTTGTTTCCCAATAAGTTATCTATTGATCCACTACGAGTAAGTGTGTCTTTATTTGCGTTAGCAAGATCTTGGTTTTGTTGTGCTTGTACTTCTCGTACACCTTCAAATAAACTAGCCATATTTTTTAATTCCTATCCATTTAAACCGGCAAACTTACCAAATAAATTATTATTAGATAATGGATTGCCACCTTGAGCAAATCCAAAAGCTCCTTTAGTAGCACCTAGTGACCCTAGACCACTAAACCCTGCTCCTGCTGCACTACTTGCTCCTAGACTACCTCCTAGACTACCCCCACCAGTATAATAAGCCATACCTAAGTTTACTGCTGTTCCTAATATATTACTAAAAAAACTACCCTCTGCTTCTTGTGAAGCTAGGTCAGCTTGGTATTGTTGATTTGCTTGATTTGCCATTATTGCTGCTTGATTAAAATAACCGGCTTGATCTCGATTAGCTACGTTTTCACCACCGCCTAAGAAGTTTTGATAATTACCAAGTGCAGCATTTTGATTTCCAAAAAGTTGCTGCTGTTGTGCGTCCCCTGCATTAAGTAGATTTAAATAGTTAGTGTCTCTGTTTAACTCTCGTTCTCCTGCAAACAAAGCGTTTTGTTGTCGTTGTCCAGAAGTTACACCAACACCACCTCCTGTTGCAGCTTGAGTAGCCATTAGTCTATTAGTAGCTAACAGATCATCTCTGTTTAATCTATTACGCATTAACTTTAATCGTTCATCTGCAAACGTAACTGGACTAAATTCATTATACTGATCTCTAGTGTTGTCTGCTATTCCTAAAAACCTATTTCGTATATCAGATCCATCTGGAGATAATGTAACATTAGTAACACCATCTTTATTATAAGATGTGTTATACAAAAGCCCATCTGTTCTTGCACTGTTTGGTCTTAATTGATCTAGTGTCGGTGCTTTTACATCACTACCGCCACCACCAAATAAACTACTTAAAAACCCCATTATACTATCCCCTGTTTTGTTAGTTGTAACATTTGGTCATTCTGTTTAGCCATTGTATTTCTAAACGATTCTACTGCTGCACCTGTCTGTCTAGCTTGTTGTGCGTTCTCTATAAGCAACATTGGCATAAAAGTCATAGCACATCCAAAGTTATCTACGTCTTCTCCAGACTGTGGATTTTTACCTATGATGTGTGTGTACCACTGACACCCATGTTCTAAACATTCATCTCCAATTAATGGACATATCTTTTTCATTGTTAATCCTTAGAAGCTATGATTAAATCTAAATACTTTATGTTCATAGTTAGATCATGATCATGCTCTGCATTACCACCAGTAGACCCTGATGTAGCAGCAGCAGGTTGAACATTTCTATTGACACCCCCACCACGTTCTTGTAAAGCTCCATTAGGGTAGTCATAAGAGTGAGTATGTGCGGGTAACTCAGACACAGTTAGAGCATGTCCTTGTGTTGATATACTAGAACCAAACACAGAAGTAAATGCAGTAGCACCATGTGTCCCATCAGACCATGAACTGCTAGTAACAACACGCAATGCGTGGTCATTAAGACTTGCCGTTGTTACTCTAGTCCACCCTGTAGGGGCTGCTGTTTGATAGAACACCATCTTAGTACCAGAAGGAAATCCACCAACTCCACCATCTTGTAAGTCACCTGTGGCAGATAGAGTTGCGACATTACCAGCAGAACTAGGTACTGCTTTATTAGCTTTACTTCCTACTGCTGTAACTATAGCGTCAAAGTCATCATCGACCTCACTTCCCTTTATTAGTTTACTAGGATTACCAGTACTTAAACTGTCTTTTGCACTAAAATCATTAACCCTTGAATAATCCGTCACGTTGCTGAACCCCTTGCTAGTCTACCTAGCTTAATATATATTATAACTCTGGATATACAAAAACCAGAGCCATCTATGTTAACATCTAATCCTAATTGCATTGTGTCACCACTACCACCGTGCTGCACCATAGCAAATCTATTTTCAGTATCACCAGACCACTCAGCTAAACCCCACTCACCTGATGACCACTCCGAGCCAGATGAAGCAGTTAGTGTTTTTGTTCTTCGATGTACACTATCTTTAAAGTCATATCCTATTGTAAAATCTACGTCATACCCAGTACCACCTAGAAAGTAGGCGTTATACTTTTTAACAAACTTAACTCTACTTCTAAGTGATGGGTCAATTTCTCCCATGTCTATCCAAGCAGACCTCCAAGACATTAGGTATGGTTTATTTATAATGAACTCACCCTGTTCTAAACCATACTCATTGTATCCAGAATATACTCCAATCGCACCTGCTTTAGCTAAGTTAAGTTTACCAGTTCTAGTAAGTGCCATACTTTGTGCATTTATTGCAGTCCAAGTTGTAACTCTAGGTGGACTAAATCCTTTTAGTTCAGTAGAACTTTGATATGATTTCTTAAAATCAAAACAATAAATCAAGTCTCCTACTTTTACTACGTACATTCCTAACTCAGGAACATACTCAGATTTAATAGCTGTGTCATCTATAGCAGACGGTAAATTACTACGAACTTCATTTATTAATTCATCTCTTATAAATACAGATAACTCTTGTAGAGGTACTTTTTCTAAAGATACTGTTCGGCTTAAAGCTCTCAGTCCTTGAAAAGATAAAAATATTAAATCATCACCAATGTTTTGAACAGAGTCTCTAGCAACACAACCAGTACCAACAACTTGGTCAACTATAAGTAAGTTATCAGGATCGTTTATTCCACTAAATATTAAAGTATTAAATCTTGAGAATATAACTAAGTTGTTATTAAAAGTTGCTATTGAAGTTATAAAGTCATCGTTTCTTGCAAACACTAAACTAGTGTCTATTGACCCACCGCCATTAAGAGTGTCAAACCTGTGAGGAAACGCTAACGAAGAATAGTCTACTGTTGTTCTATCTTCACGTAGAGCAAACAATCTACCATACGCTGACAAAACATCCCTTCCTTTTGGCATAAGTACAGTAGTCCATACTGCTGTATTGTCTGATGTACTTGCTCCTTCAGTAGTACCCCATGATGGCTCAGAACTACCAGATGTTCCTGCTGTCTTACATACTAGATAGTAATCAGTAGTAGGTGACGCTGCTGCTTTAACTGTTGCTCCTAACGCATAAGCTGTTCCTGTTGCATATGCTGCATGTTTACTATGTAGCGTAGCAAAGTCAGTAGCTGACCCATTCCAATATATAGGGTCTTCTCCTTGTGCAAACCCTATTACTTCTCCTTCAAAGTTTTGAAACTTCCAATGTGTTTCTGAAACAGCTATAGCACCATTCCTTTCTACTAGAGTACCATCCCCTGTACATATTCTACCTACTAGTACAGTTGTCCATCTAGCAGTATTGTCTGCTGTAACTGCTGCATCAGCAGCGTTCCAACTAGGCTCAGTTCCGGCTGATGTACCCGCAACACTACAAACTAGAAAGTAAGCTGTAGTTGGTACTGCTGCTGCTCTGACTACATCTCCTACTGCATATGCTTTAGATGCAGCCCAGTTAGTGCTAGTTCTAGGCTCACCTGTTACTGAAATCATATGAGTTGTTGTTGTGTTTTTAACATATTCAAACAAAGTATCTACACTAGGGTGTCCTAATACTGGGTTTGTTGTTGTTTTCTTAAATGCTTCTCTAGCACACAGCCTACCAAAAGCATCAAATACAGCATTGTCTGCTGTCTGCGCCCAAGCTCCAGACAAACCACCGGCATACGCTTCTGAATTAATTCCGTTACTAGCAGGTAAATCTATATTTAATGGTACAAGAGGTTGGCTAGGCATTAAACTACCACCCAATCACCTTCAGCACCGTCATCTGCTGAGTCATAGTGAGATCTATCTCTTGATATAGCAGTTGCTAGATAGTCATTATATTTTTTAGTTACTTCATCAAACAACTGACCACCATCTTCACCACGTTCAGATATACACCTAGCCCATGTTCCGTGCATTATAGCAGTTTCAGCACATGATAAAACAAGAACACTAACATCAGTAGTTAAAGGTTCTTGTGGATTATATGCCCAACATGTAAAGTTATAAACTGTATCTGGTACTGGATATAATTCTATAATCATATCACCTTGATTATCATACCCTCTAGTTCTCCAATAGGAAGGTGACGACTGTTGTTGTGTTCCTAATTTAGTAACTCTATTAAAGTACTTATCAGACATGTTTTTTAATTCTTTATCTGAAGATGTATTAAATACTCCTAGAATTTTAGTTCGTTCATTACTAGCGTCTTCTGTGTCGTATCCTTCTACTTTAGTTACTTGGAATAAATTACCATCTGAGTCAATTACAGACAGTGCTGTTGATGTTATATCAGCGTTACCTAGATTATATAATGATTTTCCAGATGTAGTGCTAAAATTAAGTTCTGTTCTTAGTTGACTCCATGTCCACGCACTTTCTACTTCTTCTTTAACATCATTAAGAAACTCACCTACCATAGCTGCATATGGAACATCTGCTATGTTTTGCGAAGCAGTTAATTGATCTTCTCTTAATCGTAGAAGTATCTTATTTACTATCTGTTTTCTGGTAACATTTGTTGCCATTAGTAAAACCTCTTTATTATTGCTTCCATGACATTAGATTTTGTTGATGGTATAGGTACAGGTATTTCATAACTTTCACAGAACAATATTGAATTAACTAAGTCTATGTTTATATCTAGTATATTACCACCGTTTTTCTTTAATACAGTTAAAGCATGTAGAGCATCTACTACTATAGTAGTACCAAAATAATCTACTTTAGCTGTACCTTCTTTTAATTTCTTTACTGCTTCTTTCTTTTTCTTCTTTACTACCATGACATATTTCTCCTATGGGGATATGTATTATTAAATAAGGGGAGAAAGTCTCCCCTATTCTTTTACCAACTTGGACTTGCTACTAGTATCTTCATAACTCCTGCATTAAGTGCATCTGCTGCAAACTCACCTTTGTCTGCTTGTATATATACAGACACAACATTTGCTGCTGTTACTGCACACAACATAGTTGCTTGGTCAGTTCCATCACTTAAATCTACATTTATACTATGTGCTACTACAACATCACCTAGCGAAACGCCGGGAACTGCTAAAGTTACTGTAGCTGTATCATTGGCTGCTATTGCATCTTGGTCTGCCCAAGTTGCTGTTAGCTTCCACATCTGTCCACCAAACGCACCACCGAATTGCTCTCTGCCTTGTACAGCAGAATTGAGTGTTAACGTATTAGCCATTACTCATACCTCCTATTAAAGTGAGGGGAGTATTACCTCCCCTCTATTGGTTATGCAGGGACTACGAAAGCCAATGCAGCGTCATCACGCATTTCACCAACACCATAAAGAGTATCAGCAGTAAATAAATCACCAAGCCATTCTTGCTTGTATTGTGATTGTGTACGTACAGATAGTTGTTCTACGTGAACAAATGCCGATTTGTGCAGTAACATACCTGCTCGGAATGGAGTATCCGTAGGGCTAGATGAGTTCCAATCAACCGTGTGACCTAGCTCATCTACAAATGAAGCACCAGTAGGAGCAGAAGCAGTAAAAGTAACAGACTGAGTGCTAGTCTGGTTATTAACATGAATCCACGGACACTGAGTTGAAACATATACAGGTATTCCATATAAGTCACCAACTAAACCAGTACGAATTGCATTACCATCAGATAACTCACCAGTAAATGCTTGCTCTGTAAATCGTGAAAGACCTAATAGGTTATTCTTTTCTACAGGAGGTATAATAAAATAACGCTCTGACATTGGAACATCAAAATCATCTAATGTCTGAACCATTTTACGAATACCTACATCGGCAAGTGCTGTACCATTACCAGTACCTGAACCGGCAGCACCAGAAAAGTTAGTTGATCCATCACTACCTAGTACTGCTTTTTCGTAGGAGTTTGTTGCTCCTGCAATAGAACCACTGTTAACCGATGCACCTAGTAATTGTAGATCTTGATCTACTTGTTGAGCAAGTGAATAACCTGCATCATCTGTGTAGAATCTACGATAACTATCTATTGCTTGAGTAGCTGTAATATCTTCAATCAATCGAGAGTACTCATAGTGTTTGTTTATAGTAACATTAACATCACTTTCTGTGTCAGCAATTAAAGTTACTTGAGTTTGTGCAGCTTTTAAAGATGCAGCCCCTCTAGTTCCTTTAGGAATGTTTAATGTATCGCCTTTCTTACCACTATGGGATATTTTAGTAACTAAATTAGCTACTACTAAGTTGCTTTTAAAAGCACCTATAATTTCATCACTCCATATCTCAGGTATAAATTTATCCTGAGTAGTATTAGTGACATGATTTGAACCTAAAGCCATGATATATGTCTCCTATATCGTTATCGAACTCTACCTTCTACGTAGGCTTGTCTGATTTCATCAGCCATTTCCCAGTACTTAGTCGGATTTTGAGTTCGTAGATTAATTATTTCTTTTCGTTTAAATACTTTTGTACTAGTTTGTCCTGAACTGCCTGATTCAGTTGTCATATCAGCAACACGACTTTGAACATTACGTTCTTTATCATCAATAGAAGCTGTAGATACCGTTGGGTTCTGAGCTTTATAGTTAATAAGTAGTTCGTCTGCTGCTTCTAAATCTAGGTTATTGTTAGCACGACTATACAAATCCATACGAACATTTGATGAATTTACCCAATCGTTAAACTCTGGAGTTGCGACCACTTCTACAAAATCAGGGTGCTTACTTTTTAACTGTTGTTCTACAGAGTAGCTATCAGCTTTTGTAAGTTTATCCGTGACTGGTTTTAGACGTTGGTCTACCAATTTACCGATGGATTCTATTGGGTTATCGTAGTCAAATTCGACAGGTTCATCTACTTTAGTAGGCTCTGCTGTTTTTGAATCTAACTCACGTTGTACTAATTGGTCAGCTAACTTTCTCGCATTACCGAGTTCTTGTGCTTGCTTACCATATGATTTTTCAAGTTCGCTATAAGACTTTGCTACATCTTCAACAGACTTGTTTTGAAACTTAGAAGGTATCTGGTAATCAGGCTTCTCAGGTTCAGTGTTAGTATTTTTATTTTCTTCTGGTGTAGATTCTTCTACGTATAAATCACCTGTTGCAGGTTCTGTTTCATTTACTATTCTATCTTTATCTTTGTTGCTCATTTTTATATGCTCCTATGTGTCTTTTATCCCATGTAGCTGCTGCTGTAGGGAAGTCACCTGTTACTCCTTCCAACACAAACTGAGGTGAGCTTATAATAAATCCACTTAGTTTGTTACAAACTGGACAGGGCTTTGGTGCTTGTCTGTCGTTCATTTTACATGTGTAAGTAAACTTACCATGCTCCTTACATCTATACTCATATATCATTCTTCTTCTTCTTCTTCAGTTTCTTCTACATTTTGAGTCATAGATACTTCTAAATTTAGTACCATATCTAATACATTAACTGTACCGTTTATTACACCTGCTTTAAATTCAGTATCTATTTCATATGGTGCTTTAGTAACTACTGCATCTTTATATTGTTGAACTGTAGTTAACCATTCTTTCCAGATAGGTGTACTAAACATTTCAGTATATCGTTCATATATCTCTTGTTGGATCTTGTCCATTCATAACTCCTTGTGGTTGTGCTTGCATTTCTGCTTGTTGCTGCATCATTGCTTGCGCCTGTTGTTGTTTTTCTTTATCAGTTAGCATCATTTCATTTAATAATTGTAGCTCATCCGCAAATCCCTTACTGCGTACATTTTCTGTTTCTGACTCTGCTTTTTCTGCTTGAGCTAGATTAAGTACGCCCTTAGTCTTCTTGAATACTGCATCATTTTTAGCAATGAACTCCTGAGTTTCAGCTTGTCTCCGTGCTGCTTCTTCTTGTGTATTAGGTTTAGGTTGCATTGCTTCTTGTAGTTTCTGATCAATCATTGGAATCATTTCTTCTCTATTAGAAATAGTACTTAATTGATACAGTGACTTAATTAGCATCCAGTATCCTACACTGTCAGGCTGAGTTGTATTAAGTAGTTGTACTATCTGTTGTGTTTCTACTTCCCTTGCCATAATGCCAAGACTAGAATTAACAACAAAATGTAAATCTACCAGTGGGTACTTGTCGGGGTCAGCTTGCATGTATCTCCAAGCAGACTTTTTAACAAATTCATCTAACAGGTTAACTTCTATATTTAATAGTGTACGTTTGTTTCGTTTAATAGAAGCACTAACTACCATACCCATATTACCAGTTGTTTGATTAGGGTTTTGGTTTCTGGATTGTGCTTGAAAAGCACCTGTTCCCATTTCAACCATACGTTCTAAATCACCTGACTGATTAAAACTAGAAGGAGGTGGTGGGTTAAAGTTAATAGGAGCTATACTTTCTGCTATAGAACCATTAGTAAATATGGTTCTGCCGGGGTATACCTTAAACTTAGTGTTTAAATCGCGAGGTACAAGGCTTGCGTTTACTCCAATCATGGGTGCTACGGCAAAAGCCATCGCGTCAATCCTCGCTCTTAATTCTGCATCTAACGCTTTTTGAGGTGAGTATCCTTTTTCAGCTACTCCTCTTCCCCAAAATCTATTAGGAACTCTATCATGTTGATAAGCTATAATACTTCTATCGTGCATAAAGAATGGATTTTCAATAGCCCTTAACAAAACAGAATCATTTGCTATAGTTACAATAGCTTCTACCATTCCTGCTTCGTCTTCAGGTAAGTCTTGTGTCATTTCTAACTCTTCTTCAATGACCGAACCAATAGGGTCTAACATACTCTTAGGTACTTTACCATGATACTCTGTTATTTTAACCCAATCTTCTTTGCTAGATGGTGTAGTTTCCCCGTAAGCAGAGAAGTTATCATCATCTGAGTAGCTTCCTATCTCTACATTTGCATATATTCCTGACTTTTGTTTAGCTTCTATTTTATGAACATTGCTTCGCATTACATGAGCGCAGCCTATTGCATCATCTATACTTCTAGCTAGTGGATCTATTACAAACTCACGGGGATCTATTGGAATTAACTTAACGCATGGATATAACTTCTCTTCTGATGTTAGCGTTCCATCTTCATTCTGTATTGGTACACGATTCTTACGAGATTCAACTACTACTTTAGCAATACCAGTGCCGTATATAGCACCGTTTAATACTACTTCTGCAATGTTAGCAGGTACTTTATTAATGTCGTATTCTTTCATTAAAGTAGACAAAAACACATCCATGCTTTGTCTTTGTTGTTCATCGTTTATAGTAGTTCTATCTATATCTAACCATTTCTTTTTAGAGAACAATGCTTCTTCTAACTCAGCTACTGTAGCTTCTATAGCTTGTTGTAAAGCAGGTGCAATAATTCTACTACGCTCACTACTTCTAAGTTTATCTTCTGACTTCCAAATACCACGCCATAGCCTGTAGTACTCATCCCATTTATCTTTGTAGTTATTATCTCGGTAGTCTTCCCATCCTTCACAGTGACCTATAACCCAAGCTACTAGAGGGTCTCTTCCTTTACTTTCATTATTATTAGGTAGTCTATTCATATTATCCCTTTAGTATCCTGCAAAGTCATCCATCATTTCCCATGTGTCAACAACAGATTCATCTATATAACTAGTTACTGCTATCTGGTCTATATAAGCTAGTGCATCAAGCATATCGTCATGTGTTAGTGGGTTAGGAAAATCTAATGCTTGCTCTGCTAGTTGCTTTAGATAAGTTCCTGCGGTAAACGATACTCTCCCATGCTCTAACCGTCCTTGTAACGCCCATGTAACTCTATCTATTTTTCGTTGACCACCGTGTGTTAATTCTACTGGTGTAAAATAGATGTTAAGTCTTCTCATTTGGTCAGAGAGGTATGGCATAATGGCGTTCTTTAAACTACCACCCTCAATTCCTAACTTCATTGGTCTGTATTTCTGATAAGCCTTTATAATTTTAATACTAGTTTCTCTTACATCCCACCGTCCTACTTGTATATCCTCAACATGCCAACCATATTCACCTACTTTAACTATTGCTATAGCGTGTTGATCTAACCTTGCTAACCTACTCTTGCTCTTTTTAGCAGTGTCTCCAAAACCCGCAGGGTCAACTGCTATATAGTAGTTACCGCCATCTGGTGTTTCTTTTATAGTTGTAAACATGTCAGGTTGGAATACTGCACCTCCACCTACATTAAAACTAGCTTCAAACTCCTGTCTAAATACATCAGCACTTAACCTTCCTTTCTGGTTTTCTATTTCTTTCTTTGGAATAAAGGGGTTGTCCATTGATTTAAACTCAAAACATGTCCAATCTTCATCACGCTCACCTTGTTTTAATAACTCATAAAAGTGATTCTTACCTTTAGGTGTACCTATAAACAAAGCACCACCCTCTACATCTGCTAGTGTGGGTGATAATATTTCTTCCCACACTTGTGGTTTCATGTCTGCATATTCATCAAGAACCACATAAGATAAGCCTACACCTCGTAGAGTATCAGGTCTATCAGACCCTTTTATATGTATTTCTCTACCATTTATTAACTTTACTACACCTGTATTTTCTAAAGTTTGGTTAATTACGTCTTTACCTAGACCTTTGATTAGCTTCCACATAATATCCTTTCCTTGTTGGAAAGTAGGAGCTACATAATATACTACTATGTCTTCGCCTAAGTTGTATCCTTTTTCATTCTTGTTTTTTAATCCCTCTATTAGTAAGGTTACTGCTGATAGGTATGATTTTCCAAACCGTCTACCAGCAGCACATACCTTAAACCTAGAGTTAGTTTCAAATATCTCTAACTGGGGTGGGTGCAATTCAAACTTTAACTGCATTATTTTGTTTCTAAAGGAGTACCTTGTTTGTATCCACCTTCTGCATATTTTAAAGCCCTCTCTTTGTTTGGCATTGGTATATAATTGTTATTCCTTAGATTGTATTGCATTGCTAGTCTATTATCTTTAAATTGATACAGATCGCCACTAGGCATCTGCACTATTGTTGGAAAAACGTACCAATTTCCATTATCATCTACTTCAGCAGCCATTTTATGCGTAGAAACACTTCCATCCTTATTCTTTATGTTTGGGTATTTGTCAGGGTTTTTAATCCTGTCTACAAACTCTGGTACAGGCATATTAAATCCTATTATTTCTTAAACACTTGAGCAATCTTCTCGCCACTTCTACCTACTACATAACCACCTAACCCTATCTTTAGTAATTGCCACAGGTCAGGAGGTAACTCTAATAGTGGTGCTTCTATCCAAAACAAACTAAGATATGGATATACTAAGTAGTTATTTGCTATAATAATAACAAAAACTAGCATGGTAATAGGTCTCCACTGCGCTGTTAGTTTGTGTTCTGACTGAGCTTCTGCTATTATAATATCAGCTTGTTTTTCAAACTCTTTGAATGAACCATCTAACATCATACTATTTAACTTAGACTGAGCTTCTACTTGCTTGTCTTTGTTAGGTAGTACTCTTTTTATTACTTCACCTATTATAGGAAACAATGCTGCAATCATTTATTTAATCCTAGCCTTTTTTGAACTGCTTTAGATAGTTCGTTTATATGGTAAAGAGGTACACTAGTAGAACTATGTTTTTTGTTAGTGTGTAGTGTTCCATCTTTCATTTTGTGAGAGTTACCAGTAAATAAAGTTCCATCTTTTTTATAGTGTTTCATGTTTTTCATATACTATGCCCTTCTTTTAGCAGTCTTTTTAACAGTTTTTTTAGCAGTCTTTTTAGATTTTAAAAAATCTGCTTTTGTAGGCGCACCCTTATCGCCTTTCTTTTTCATCTTTTCTTTACTACCTTCCTTAATGCGTTTTCTTTTTGCATGTATATTTGCATATAGTCCTTTCTTTTTCATTTAATACTTCTTTTTCTTTGATTTAGTTTTCATTGGTTTTTTACCATATTTCTTATTCATTATAATATATCTCCTGTTTATGCAGTTACCACTTTACTTTATTTGCCCAGTATGCTGCACTAGTTTTACCTTTAGCTATATTCTTAGCGTGTCTAGCTTTAAACGCTTTGTTTCTAGCTGACCCATCAGGACTACCTTTTACTCCGGCTTGTCCAAACCTAATCATACGATCTTTACCATTATCTTTTATAAGAACTACGTGTGACTTACCACCTTTGTTAGATGCTTTTGGTTGATTATATCCTGAAAAAGTTTCTCCCCTGTACTCTATACTCATACTTTAATTCCTTGTATTATTTTAGTTCTTTCAATGTTGCTTAAATTAATCCAATTTGATATTTCATCTTTTGTTCTGTTACACCCTGTACATATATTGTGTTCATTTAATAAACACACATTAATACATGGAGTTTCTATATCATATGTGTAAATGTTAATACGTCCAACAGTTAGGTCTAGGAGATTCTAACTTATCATCTATATGTATAAATCTATTTTTTCCTTTTTGTGAAATACCTACTCCATTAAACCTCATTAAGAATATAACTCTAAGTAATCTATGTGCTTCTTTACCATTACATTTTATATCTACTGCATTTCCTTTGGTATGGGGTGAGTCTGCAACTCCCCCCACTCTATCATTATGTTCCATACATCTATAGGCAGAGTTGAGTACGATAGGTTTATTGTATCTGTTTCGTAACATATCGAGTTTTTCCATGAACACACTGTCCATGTCGGCTGTATTACATCCACATTTGCATTTAAGTTCTTCGTGTGTAAAATAAGTACTCTCCATTTTATATATCATCCTTGTTCTTTAGAGATTCTGGTTTTATCCATACTGTTGTGTCAGTATCGTCATCATCCTTGTCATCAGACTGTGTTGTTACGTCTATTACTTCTTTTTTCTTAACGTGATGCACCGTCATAAAACTATATATCCCCGTCCAACCTTTTCTTTGTGCGTGTCCTCGTAGTATGTCGTACACCATTTGGTTAAGTAAAGCACAAAATATTCCAGTCACAATAGTAGCTTTTAATGTTAGTGGTGGTATTGACAACAAATGTTCACCAACTTCTTGCAAACTGTACTGACAAAAACACCCAGATAAAAACCCTGATAAAAAACTAAATCTATATTGCAGTTTTACACTATAAGGTTCACATCCACTTTTATAATTAATACGTTTCCAGTATATAGTCGTAGCTATAGCTAGTACGCACCCAACAAAGAATGGAGATATTGCTAATATAGTATAAGCATACCACGGCATTTGAGACACATTTGAACCAACTGTCGCAGCATAGGCTAACGCTTCTTCTATCATTACTATTTAGGATATTTGTCTTTAACAGCTTTACACGCAGCGACATATGCAGCTACTTGGTCAGTATCTTCTTTAACAATACCATCAAGATAATCAGCCATAGGCGGGTATTCTTTTCGTCTATTTTCAAGAACTTGTGCTGCTGCTTCTGTTGCTAGTGCAGTTGTAGTGTATGAGCTTAGATTATCGTCAGTAGGCTGTGCTACACCCTCGACATACCATGCTTTAAAAGTAGATTCTCCATTTAATCTATAATAAGAATCTGTACTACCTGACACTGTCACACCATTAGCTTCGAGGTATAGGTTTATTGCGTTAATGTTCATATGTATATTTCGCTTATCAAAAAGAATAATGAATGTTTATCTTACCTGCATCAAAAGTATTAGGACTAACAGAGGTAAGTCTTATTTGAGTTAGTTCTGCTGACAATGATTTAGACCCTGCTACACTAGTTAACGCTTGTCCAGTTTGATGTATATTTCCTGCTGCAACCCAAGTAAATGTGCTTGCATCTAAAAGTTTTATAGTAACAAACCCATGACTTAGTGTAGCTGCTGCAACATCAACAGATAAAGTAAAACCTGCTGTGCCTGATGGAGTTGTACCATCAAAAGTATTAGTTGCAACGGCAGCATAACCAGACGTTTCTATACCACCTGAGTCTCCTAATTGAAGTAAGTAATCGGTAGTTCCGTTAGTACTCATACCATCAAGCATAAGTGTAATTTCTTTTACACCTGCGGGAATACTTGTAAAATCTTTAGTTGTTCCAGAGGTAGTTGCTACTACTGTTCCTGCAACTTGTTGATATTGGCTAACTGGTAAGGTTGTTGTTGTATGTACTGTTTGATCTGCACCTGCGTCATTCGTAAACATAAGAGTATTAGGAACTGCATCGTCTACCCAAATTTGCCCATCACCTGCAATATCTGAAGATGCTGCTGCACTTTCAGTAATAAAAATATTACCACCAGTTACTGACCTTGCTGCGGAAGGAACGGCTGCCCATTTAGTTCCACTAGCTGCACTAGAGTCTGCTGTTAATACATGGTCATTAGTTCCCACTGCCAATGCTACTGGGTCTGTAGTACCATCTCCAACTAACAAAGAACCTTTAGCAGTAACGTCTAACGCTGTTATTGCACCCGCACCACTACCTAAAAGAACAGCACCATCTGTAAAAGTACTAGCTCCAGTACCACCTTGTGCTACTGTTAAGTCTGTAGTTAGTCCAGATAAAGAAGTTATATCACTATTAGCTCCTCTAGTAGCAGCACCTAACGAAGTTAACGCAGTTGCTCCACTTTCTAACACAAAATTACTACCATTACCTACTATAATAGCATTGTTTGTAGGGCTTAAAGCTGCTACATCGGTTAATCTTGCGTTAAACGCCTGTACATCTGTCCCGATAACAAACCCTACAATGGACGAAGGAGTTAACGCTCCTGTAGATACTGCTCCAACTAGAGTACTTGCTCCGTTTACTTTAAACGCACCTGTAATTAGTCCTGTATCAGAGGATGTAGGAGCTTGTAGTTGTGGAGTACTCTCTTCAAGAGCTATTAACTCTAATATTGACATAGTTTAACCTTGTCCTTTTCCAGATTTTGTCATCATACTATATTGTGATTGTCCTGTAGAAGCGACCTTTACATCATACGTTTTGCTGCTGTTTAGTGTACCAATTCCTGTCATTTTAGGTGCTTCTTGGTACATTTTTTTATTACCTTTCATATTAAATTTTCCTTTATTTATTGTTAATATACATAGTTACTTCAAATCCAAATCTAATATTTTCATAACTTGGTTTATTCCACATATTAAGTTTCCTCTTCTATTAATTCTGCATCTATAGTTTCTTGTTGTGTTATCTTAGTACCTTGTACTACGATAGTAATGCCAGAATTGCTCTGGCTTGCTGTACCATCTGATGCCTTTATTGCAGGTAATACCCTGTCCCAAAGTATCTTGAGGCAGGTGGAGTCACCTTCCTCTGCTAATTCTATTGTCTTGTTTACAATAGGTTGAAACCTGTTTAGAACATCTGTCATTATACCATTCTTTGCTGCTTCTTGTAGCAAAGTTAATGTGTTCTTACTTCCTTTAGGTCTACCTCCTTTATTACGAGGAGGTTCTGTTAGTCCACTGTTTTGGCTCGGTACTTCTTGTGTACTCTCGTTTGAGCTTTCTATAGAGTCTTTTATTATCTTTGTCGTAGTCATCTGCAATAGTTCTCAATCTCTTGGCTATTTTGTTATTCATCGGATACTACCAGTTTGAGGTGACACTCTTTTGTTTGATCTAGTTCCTTATCTGCTTCTTCTAAGATCTGATCTAATAGTTCAGTGGCTAACTCTAATCTTTCTATAGCTGTCATCATACTTCGCTGTAGTCAAATCTTAATGTACCTGTAGCACTAGAACCTAATGTTATGTGTATGCCATTGAGTAAATGTATTCCCGCAGGAAACTCAAAGTTAGTGTTTATAGCTGTACTAGCT
>Ga0208643_1000230_pt1 | contig 37646 bp, 27 predicted proteins | sample VirMetDEL_Nov_12_FD_184516 | JGI IMG/M metagenome (GOLD analysis project Ga0208643, IMG submission 184516) | Aqueous microbial communities from the Delaware River and Bay under freshwater to marine salinity gradient to study organic matter... | ecosystem: Environmental > Aquatic > Marine >...
TGTCACCGTCGGTGGATAACCTGTTAAAAATAGCCGCTGTATTTGCCTGGCGCGTACTCCAGAGATATCCGTCAGATAAACCAGAGCCAGTAGCTGATGCACTGTTACCTGCATAGAATGTAGAACCTACAAATAATGAACCAGCGCTGTCTATGCGTGCTGCTTCTGAGCCGCCATTATTAAAAGTAATTACATCAGAACCCGGAAAATTAATTGAAGTATTAGTGTCATTCTGACCTGCAATGAATGATGCATAAGCACCTGCTGATAGGTAAAGGTCTTTGAAGCGTTCGGTGTTTCGCCCTAAACTGCAAACGCCGTCTGTTTGAACGCCACTGCCGTCTGTTGGGTCTATCCGATTAGTTGCGCCTGTTAGTCCTGCTCCGTTGGTTCGTGGGTCAAGAATAATAGTGGAAACTAAATTTGAGCGAGACTCAATACTACCTACGACGTTGCCGTTAAATCTAAACTCTGCAATAGTTCCATTGCTGTCCATACGATTAATGAAAAGACCTGCGTTACCTGACCTAGCCATTTGTATATGGTCGGGAGCAACCATTACACCCTCGGCACCTCCAGCGCCGTTAGCAGCTAAACTAGTATCAGTAGTACCCACCAACAGGTTGCCAGAGGAGTCGAGCCTCATACTTTCTATGTCGTTAGTCTTAAAAACTAAAGGATACGCGCCAGTTCCTGTTAATCGGTGTTCTGAACTACCCGAATGAGTCTGCAAAATAAGGTTTGAAGATAAACCAGTGTCTTCTAGTTTAAGTGTAGGAAATGTTGCTCTTGAAATGTGTAGCGCATCACTAGGCGAATCAGTACCAATACCAACACGGCTATTGGCCATATCAACATGAATCGTATCATCAACCTGAACAGATCTATTAGAAGAATTACCTACAAATATCTTACCTTCATCAAGATTAGGAGTAGCATTAGCTCTACCCGCACCGGTAATGTCAATAGAACCAGTTGATGGATGAACCTTGGTAATCTTTGCTATCTGTTGAACTAGAGATGCAGAACCGCTTGGAGGTACATCAGTCATTTCCCCTGGAATAGTTGATACATATAATGGAGAACCTTCAGTCCAACCATTTATATTGGTTGTCAAGTTACTCATAATACCAAAACTGTAAATATCAACTGGCACATTAATAGATACAGTTTCAGCGGCAACACCAAATGCCGGCATTAGAGAAGCATCATTAGCATCGGCTTTAGAAACAACTGTTGTATTACCACTAATACCGGTGATAGTAACAACATCTCCTTTAGATAATGCTTCTCCGGCTTGTGCTTTAAATAAGACAGAACCTCTTAAATCTCCAATAAATTCAGTAGCTTCTACATCCAATCCATCAGCAAGTACAATACCATCGCTTGTACTTTCAAATATTTCTGTTCCACCAATTTGAAACTGAAGATTACCTGTACCAGTATCATTTATGATAGATTTTAAACCATCATGATAAATTTCAAGATCATCATCATCGCCTAATAGAATCTTTTGATTATCAGCAAGATCTAGGTCTGCTGTAACTGTAACATTTGATTTATATGCAGCAATTTGAATTAAGTCACCAGCACTAACAGCAACACTAAATACAACACTCGAACCATTTGTTGCAGTAAAATCAGTTCCGTAATCCAATAAAATACCATTTAGATATACTTGTACTTGAGGGAGGTTAGTTCCTGATCCTGTGTTATAATCTAATGTGTTACTATTTTGATCAGCGCCAGAAAAGGTTGTTTGATTTGCTACTTGGGCTGTATATTCAAACATTTCAAATGATGAATATATTGATCCTGGATCTCCACTCCCAATTTCTATAACAGTGTCAACACCGCCAATAGATTTCTTCATATACGCTTTACCGTCGGCGGTATTAAGCGCTAATTCACCAAGATTTAGATTTGCTGGAAGGGGTATCGCACCTGATACTGCGGAGCGTCTTATACGAATGTCTGTTTGTCTGGCCAATTTTGGCTTCTCCTGTTATCAATCTCTATATAGAGAATTTTATAAAATTAAAAAACTTGTATTTACAAGCTATATAGTTCTATTTATAACAGGAGAAACCTTAGATCAGATTAGTATGTGCCACCATCAATAATAGCAGAAGCAATTGGTACACCAGATGCATTAAATTGCATAACATCACCAAGTGTTCCGGTAACAAAGGCAAGAGCAGTACCCGCAGTATTAGCAATAAATACTCCGTTTCCAGTAAAGCTAGATAAACCAGTACCGCCATGAGTAACTGCAAGGTCGGTGCCAAGTGTTAATGAGCCAGATACATCTAAATTGCCATTTAGATCTAAGTCTGCATTAACTTCAACTTCATTAGTATTTGAATCGAGTACTAACTTACCAGATGTTGTGGTAATTGTTTGATCATCAGCAATAGCAATTGTAATATTGCCAAGAGCTGCACCAGTACCATATACATCACCAAATTGAGCATCACCCCATGGTGTAGTAAAGTTTTCATCAGATGAGTTTGCTTCTGCTGAATCATCTGGCTTAAATACAAACCTTTGTGATTGTATATCAAAACCAAAGAAACCATCAACAACTGCAGTACCATTACCCCACTTAAAGTTAATACCACGATCAATACCATCTGAAGTAACAACTGTTGTGTTATCAGCCAACATTAGAACTGGATCGTCTAGAGTAATAACGCTAGAGTTAACAGAAGTTGTTGTACCATTAACAGTTAGGTTACCACCAACAATAAGATTATTACCAATTTCTACATCATTGGTAAGTGCAACAGTAATTGTATCACCAGTAACAGAAGTTTCAATTTGATTTGTAGTACCAAGTATAGAAAGAGTATCTGTTAGTAGTGAAACGCCATCATCAGTACCAGAATCTGCAGCAATATTAAGAACAGTAGCAATAGTGGTTGTACTTGCCGCTGTTAATCTACCTTGTTGGTCAACTGTAAACGCCGGTATTGTAGTTGCTGATCCATAAGATCCAGGAGTAACCGATGTATCATCAAGATCAATATTTACGTTATTTGCAGTAACTTGAGTAGTAATACCAGTAAGACCGCTAAAGTCTAGAGTTTCTGATAATAAAGCAATTCCATCTGAGCCAGAATCACCTGTAATATTTAATGTTGTTGCTAATGCTGCTGTTCCAGCTGCTGTTAATCTACCCTGTTGGTCAACTGTAAACGTTGGTATCTGAGTTGTAGAACCATAAGATCCTGGGGTAACTATTGTATCATCAAGATCAATACTAAGACTATTACCAGATGCTGCTGTGGTAATACCAGTATCACCAGTAAAAGTAATTGTTTCGCTGTCTAGATCAATTGCGCCGGTTCCAGTATCGCCAGCAAAATCTAAGTCTTGAGCAGTTACAACACTGTCAATATAAGTCTTAGCAGCTAATGCTGTAAGTAGTTGAGAGTTAGAAGCACCAGCAAGAGTTGTAGATGTAGAAATACTTGTAACAACTTGACCAGTGCCACCCGATACTTCAAGAGCAAGAGATCCAATGTTTAAATCTGTTACATGCTTATTAGCATCAACTATAAGAGCTGAGTTTGCTGTTGTAGTACCATGAACATGATCAAGTAGATCAGTAAAGTATTTACCACCAATAATACCTATACCAGTAGCAACTCCACCGGCTTCATTTCCAGTACCAATGTATAATCTATCGCCATTATTTGCTTGTGTACCAGCTACATAAGAGTATGCTAATTCGCCAGTTTTAATATTACTAGGAGCAGCAGTTGTTGCGCCCGTAGTTAAGATTTTAATTCTTGTTAAATTGGCCACTAATATGTGCCTCCTATTATATTCAGATTTTCATTTTCAATCTGAGTTGTAACTTTATATTCTCCGGCAGTGGCGTCATAAATCATCATAACTCCATCACTTTGTCCTGACGCGTTTACATCTGCTAAATCACCAAGACGTAATTCACCGGCTTGGATTTTTACAGTAGTGGCTACAATTTCTTGTTGAGTTTGAGCCTTGCCTTTTAATTTGCCTGTAGTTCTAACTTTAGCTTTTATGCTCATTAACTTGCCCTTGTCACTCCTGGTCTAACTTCTAACTGGCCTTCTACTATTCGAGTAACTTCGCCAGTAACTGTTTTAGTAATTTCTACATCATAGACATAACGACCAGCTTTCATACCATTAGTAGTAATAGCTGATAATTCTATTTTTACAGTACCTCCAATCGCATTATACAATGAGGCTGTAAAACTAGTTGATGTTGAAGACGTGTAAGTTTTTCTTATTTGGCCTTCAACTGTATATCCAGCAAGATCTAAAGCATCTCCACTTGAATCAGTAACATCGATTTCAACTGAAAAGGTAGTACCTTGATCAACTGATAAATTAGAATATATCGCCATTCTATATTTCCTTTCCTTTAGTTATTTATATCTTTTAAGTTTTCGATCTCAGATCTAAGTAATTTATTTTCTTCTTTAAGTTCTTTAATTGCTTCAATAAAGAGAGCAGATAGTTGGTTATAGTCTACAACCTTATGAGTCTCGCCTTCTGTGTTTAAAGTTTCGGTATCTTTAACAGCTGAAGGTAATACATCTTCAACGTTTTGAGCAATTACACCAGCAGATTCTTTACCATCTTTAATCCATTCGAACGTAACACCATCCAATTGACATACTTTATCAAGCGCATTTTCTACTGTCTTGATATTTTCTTTTAATTTAATATCTGAAGAAGTTGAAGTAGAGTATGCAATAATATCAGCGTCTGCGTGGAATGTTCCACCTTCCGACATCCTAAAGTCTTCACTGTTGTTTGTACTAGTACCTAGATAAAAACTTATTTGGTCAGGGCCTGACGAATACGGGACGAAGCGTATATATTGGTCTGTATTACCTACATAAATATTATCCGTTGTGCTGTTTATTCTTTGATCGTCCATCAAACTAATGGTTAGCGTGTCATAGTCTGTATTACCAACAAATTTTATCCCCTCGGCCTGATTTAGATAGAGGGTATCTGTTGGGCCATCTGCTGTCATAATGCCAACATCCTCAACCGATATATAGCTAAATGCATTTTGATTAACATCAGCACTAGCAGAAATGCCATCAAGTTTATTATGATGAGCAACTGACATCACACCTGCCGCAGTACTTGAGGCCTCAAATATTTCAGTATTATTACCAGTACTAGAATTAATACCAACAATAGCAGTACTTGTTGTAACACTTAGGTTAGTACCAGGAGCGCTAATAGTCAGATCATCACCACTTGGAGTTAGAGTAACAATACCACCAGGAACATACTGTATATCATCAGAACCTGTGCCTGATCCTCCAGCCGCTAGTCTATGAATTACGTTAGCGCCATTATCAACAAAGCTGTGAGAATATGTTGTATCACTATCAGTAGCTGAAATAGTAAGCGATGCATCAGTACCTCTTGTTACTGCTACGTTAGCTCCACCGGTAAGTAAAATATATTGTGGGCTTTCAGTACTGCCATCTAATCTTAAGTATGGATCATTATTGCTAAGAACATTTTGTACACATTTAAATGTATATCTTTCATCAGTATTATCAGACGCAGGAATTGTAACAGTTTTTGTCTGTACTCCAGTTACATGACCTCTTGTATTTGATGTAACACCACTAACTGCTGTGAATGTTCCGCCATAAGTAGGAGCAGCTGTGGTTGTTGTATTAGTACGTGCAGTATCTTTATGAGCAAATGTTAGATCAAATGGGTCAGCGTCTGAGCCTGGAGTGATATCAGACCAGTTAATATCAATATCATTACCTTCAACAAACTTCCATTCTTTACCATGACTAATAGTTACTTCAGTACCATCGCCGTCTTCAACTTGGAAAGTTGTTAACTGATTAGTATCGGTATTATCTGAAGCAGGAATTGTAACAGTTTTTGTTTGTACTCCAGTTATGTGACCTTGAGAATTTGATGTAACAGCAGAAATTGCTGTGAATGTTGCGCCATAAGCAGGAGCAGCTGTGGTTGTTGTATTAGTTCTGGCTATATCACTATGGTTAAGAGTAATAGTTTCATTAGTACTTTGGTCAGTTGTAAAATTGCCTCCAAGAGTATTAATTGCAGTACCACCACTTATAGTAATAGTTGCATTATTTGGAACCGAACCAGCGGGCAATGTAAATGGCTTAGTAATTACTTGAGTTACATGGCCTTGAGCATTTACATCAACACCCGATACTACAGAGAACTGACCACTATGTGCAAGTGTTGTGCCGTCGGCCGTTGTATCTGTATGTGATACATTGGAATGATTAATTTGTAATCTATGGCTCTCACCAGTTTCAACAGTAACAAAGTCAGTAGCAATTGCTGTTCCACCATCAATAGCCAATGTTTCATTTCGAGTTATTGTTACAGCACTGTTACTATCATCACGAATTACAAAGCTTGTTTGGTCAGCATTATCAGGGGCATATGACATATTGTGATACGCCATTGCTGTATCACCAATAGATTGCTGCCATCTATTACTTGACTCATTCCACTTTAAGAATGCGTTGGTGTATGATCCACGTTCTACTTCAATACCAGCATCTTCAGTTGGAGCCTGATTCGGATAATCAGAGTTAACAACCATAAAGTTATCAGCAATATTAAGATTAGCAGTATTAACTGAAGTTGTTGTACCAGTAATAGTTAAATTACCTCTGATTCTTAGATCTAGATCATTACCACCATCGCCTATATAAGCAACGCCTTGTAAAGGATTTAATCCAGCAAGCCTTGCTCTTAGATTAGAATCGTTAACGTTAATGTCTGTATTTGTGTCTGTACCGGTAATAGTAATTCTATCTAAAGATTCACTTCCAGTAACTGTTACAGTACCACCACCAACAACTTGAACAAGATCTGACGTACCATCATTTAATCTTATATATGGATTGGCACCATCACCCTGAACATCTAAAGTTGCTGTTCTTTGTGATGAGATATAACCTGGATTAACAAAAGCAACAGTAATGTTATCGCCACTTCTAGTAGTAGTAATATTACTTCCACCAGTAATGTTTACAGTATTTCCAGATGTTACAGCCGAAGTTGTCGAACCATCGCCGATATTCCATGATCCATAATTATCAAATCTTCCATCTAGATCTCTAGTTCCAACTGCAGTAAGATGTCCTCTTGTATCAACTGTGACAGATTCAATTACTATACCATTATCATCACCGCCATATGTTCCATTTAATGCGGTTGCTGGATGACCATAAGATACAGTATTATTTGTAGAACTATAAGTGGTTGTTAAGAATCCATCATCAGCAAAGTTAACAATTCCATTAACATTAATATCAGCTCTCTTAGTTCCTTCAGTATAAAGATCCCAGCCATCCCATCCAAGATTAGCAAGAGTAAGATTTCTTGTAGCAACTGTTGCATTAGCATCAGTAACATGACCAAGAGTATTGGTTGTAATATTAAAGTCTAAATCAGAAATTACTGTAGCACCAGTTAATAGGCCAGTATCGATATTAATATCATCACCAGGATATGTTGGTGGAGTGTAAACATATGATTCAGTTGCTGATGAAATAGCAGTAATATGACCAAATGTATCAAGAGTAATATCTTGAATATAGGTTCTTCCACTGTTATTTACAGAAGCAGCACTTGAAGTATCTGCGTGAGATACGCTAAAAGTACTAGCAGCTGACTGATTAGCTGACCAGTTAGTATCACCGCCCAGAGATATACCACTACCAGCGGTAACTGTTGTTGCTCCATTACCTATTGAAACAGTTCCTGTGGAAGCAGTTGCTCCAGTAACGTGACCAAAGGTATCAAACGTAAAAGCAAGATCTTGTATAAACGTATTACCACTATTATCTTGACTAAGGTTACCTACACTTGAAGTATCTTGGTGAGATATTGTAATACCACTTTCGGTTCCAACTAATGAACCAGAGATATCAATACCACTACCTTCAATAAGATCAATCGCATCACCAGGAAATACATCATCAACTTTTACATCATTTACTTTAATTTCAAATGATGGATTAGTTGCTTGATATCTTGTATCAAAATCAGCAGATGTTACACCAGTTACATGACCTTGAGCATTAGTAATAATTGACTTAATATATTGACCATCTTGTGTACCTGTTATACCATATGTTCCTGCAGTACCATGATTGTCATGATCAATATTAATAGTATCTGTTCCAGGCGTTGAAGTCAAAGTGATTGAATCTAAACCTCTAAGATTTAAAGTATCAGCATTTGAATCGGCTACAACGTCATTGGCTGGAGTTGCATCAATTGTAAATGTCTTAAACATTCTCAAAGCAGATGCAGCAACAGAACCTCTATCACTGTTTGTAATAGTTATAATATTATCGCCACTACCTACTGTAGTAATACCAGTGCCTTGAGTAAGATTTAATGTATCTGAATTAGTATCTGCTGTAGCACTAGTACCACTTGAAGGAGCTACAGTTTTAAATATATTTTGCGCTGAACCTTTATCAGTGTTAATATAATTAGTTACAATTGTAGCTCCTGTTTTAACAGAACTTTCACTTAGTCCCGATCCGGCACTAAAGGTCAAATTATCATTAGGGCCAAAATCAACACCTTCAATTTGAGGAGTTGCAAGTGTAGCTGTTGATAGGATTAATGATCCATCAGCTTCCCATTGTCCATAAGTACCATCGCCATTATCATGACCATAGTTATATACAATACTATGCGCACCGGTTACTCCATCAGCCAGGCCGGTTGGACTTGTGAGTGGTCCAACTTCTAAACCAAACCCACCAGTAGCAGGTTCAGCTTCTAAGTTGTTACCAGCAAGAACTAAAGTATCTTCAACAGTTAAGGTTTCAGTATTTAAAACTGTTTGTGTACCTTCAACCTGTAAGTTTCCACCAACATATAAATTCTTACCAATCGAAGCGCCACCTGCTACAATCAATGCTCCATCTGTTGCACTACTTACTGATGATTGAGTAGTATTTGTTATTGAAGTTATGCCATCAATAGTTACTGATGAATTAAGATCTGTATGTCCATCAACACGGCCAGTGCCTTTAGCAACAAAGTTGCCTGAAGTTGCTGTTACATTAAACTTAGTTGCTCCTACTTCAAAGTTTCCATCAACATCTAATGTACCATCAATCTGTGTATTACCATTAGAAGCAGTAACATTAAACTTATCTGCTCCAGCACTACCAATTCTAAAGTCGCCATTACCACCTAGAGTTCCTGCAATTTCAGTATTACCTGAAGTAGCAGTTATAGTAACTTTACCAGTAGCAAAGTCACCACCACCAACTCTAAAGTTATTATCAAATCCACCAGTTCCATCAACTTCAAGATTACCATCAATTTGTGTATTACCAGAAGCAGCAACAACATCAAACTTAGATGCACCTGCTGATCCAACCCTAAAGTCACCATCAACTCCAGTTGCGCCATCTACTTCTAATGTACCATCGATTTGTGTATTACCAGAAGCAGCAACAACATTAAACTTATTTGTGCCAACTCTTAAGTCACCATCAACACCTAGTGTTGAATCAAGCTCAGTGGTTCCTGTTACAGATAGACTATCGCCAATGCCAACATTTCCAGATGTTCCAAGAGTAGATAGCGATGTATGATCAGAAACTCCAAGAGTTCCGCCAATAGCAGTATTAACATTAACTACTAAATCATTTTCAACTGTAAGATTATTATTAAATGTAGCATTAGTGTTTGATGCTGTTAAGAATGTTTGATTAGCTCCAGACTTTAATACTAATTGATGAAGCGCAGTAGATGTAAATCTACCAAACTCATCCCCAGCTTCTTTAAGAATAATATCATCACCAGCGGCATCTAGTACAATATCACCACCAGCATCTATTGTAAATGCCCCTGAAGTTACATTAAATGCATTTGCTCCAGCTGAAATTTCATATTGTGATGCATCGAAGACACCTTCAATTTCGTTAATAGCACCTACTAAGAAATTAGCATTTGTATTTAATGTAACAGAACCCGCAGTATGAATGTCATCGTAGATTTCATTAATAGAATCTACAATTGAAGTTTTGTCTGCGGTTTTGAGATCGGACATTTCTCTTCTGTCACCACCAGATCCGGCATTACCAGCATTAAATAGATCAGCTTCGATTTCGTTAATAGCGCCTTGAATAAACTTATTAGTCGTTGTAAGAGTTGTAAGCGATCCAGCAGTTAAAATATCGTCTTGTGTATTTCTAATTGCAGTAGTAAGATCAATTCCAGTATATGGGGTATCTCCAATCTCGGCATCAAGAACTCTAACAGCAGCCGAAAGATTAGTAGAGTCAGCAGCATCGACAGGGCCACCAGTTCCAAACAACATATTACCAATTTGAGTCTCATGTTCTCTTAATGAATCTCTTACGTTTTGAGCGCCTGTTGTTAACTCATAGTCTGAGTTTTCGCCTCTTAAAAATGTTTCGATTTCGTTAATCGCAGCAACAACGTTATTAGCATTTGTGCCCATAACATAACCAGTTCTTTGAGTTGTATCATCTCTTAAAACATTTTCTAATTCGTTAATTGCAGAAACAGCATCAGTTGTTACATTAGTATCTAAGACTGTATGGTTACCAAGTTCAGTTCTTAGTTCTTCAATAGCTTCTTTAAAGAAGTCAGCAGATAATCCAGTAAACGATACACCAGTACCATTAACAAATAACTCTTTATGTAATTCATTAATAGAATCTACAATCGAAGATTTATCTGTGGTTAATAGACTTGCTCTTGTTCTTTTAGTTCCACCTTCGCCATTAAATAGATCTTCTTCTAATTCGTTAATCGCTTCTGTTAAATCAGTTGACGTTGTGTGTAGATCAAGATCACCAACTTCTGTATGTAATTGATTAAGTGCGCCAGTAATTGTATCTGAACCAGAATCAATAGAAGTAATATTTTCGTTACCAATTTGATCTTCATGTTCTCTTACTGCTGCTGTTAGGTTTGAAGCAGATGTTCCTAAATTAATAGCGGTAACATCTCCAACTTCATCGTGTAATTGATCGAGGGCGCCAGTAATAGTATCGTTAACGGCATCAATACCAGTAATATCAACATTACCAATTTGATCTTCGTGTTCTCTAATAGCAGTTTCTACAGTTGAAGCTGTTGTACCCATTGCTATAGAAGTAATTGTTCCAAGTTCAGCATCGTGTTCATTAATTGCTAGAACTAAGTCATTAGCAGCAGTTGTTAAACTTTCAACAGTACCAATGTCATCTTGTAATTCGTTAATTGCAGCAACAAGATCTAAAGAAAAAACTTTAATTTGCTCTGCGCTAGAAGCTGGAGTAGTTAATTGTATGTATGTTCCATAAGTGTTATCAACTACAACCAAGGGTCCATGATTAGTTCCAGTAATTGTATCGTTACTACCCAATGCTCTAATTAAAGTTGAAGCACTAAACGTACCATTATATGTTTTAACTCTTATAACACCATCAGATACAGAATGTAAAGTACCATACCAAGTAGAATTAGATTCAACAAGTGCCTGTGTGGCTTGAGTATCACCTTGATAAATTGTAACACCTTCTGTATAATTTGTAAGAGTAGGTGATCCAGTTTGAGTAATAGTCGCTTTAATATTTACTGAGTGGAATCCATTAGGACCCATTCCTTGAGTAAGTTCAGTACCACCGTTATAAACTCTAGCAATAGCAACAGGGTATGATTCAATTACGATTCGAATTATTTTTGCAGCTGCTACTGTATCAGGAGAAGAAGCTCCAACTTTAAGATCAGCTGTTGTACTGAATGTACCAGAAGAATCTCTTACCAGAATTTTATCAGTAGTTGCTGATACAATATAGCCTTGCCAGCTTGGCGTTCCACTTGTTCCTTGATAAATAACAGCATCTTGTACATATGACGCGTCAAGAGAAGAAACAGATTCTAGAATAATATAACCAGCAGTATTATCAATAGTATGAGCTGGACTAGTCTCAAATCTACTAGTTTTAGCTGGAGACGAAGTATCAGGACCAGCAAAAAGAGTTTGGCCTGCTGAAGCTGAATAGACATATGTCTTATCAGCCATTAGCGCATTGAGTTGTTCGTTATCACCTAAGTGTAACGAAATCTCGTTTGACTTCTGTCTAAGTTTCTCTAATGTGTCCGTTTTATAAATTCTAGTTTCTTTGTTAGCCATTATTTTCCACCAATTAGTTTCTGTAGCATTTTCTTAATTTCAGCAACATCGCTCTTTAGATTATCTATATCTTTACTCTGTTGCATATCAAGTTTTTGTTTATTTTCATTTGCTTTAATCTGAGTTCTTCTAGATAGATAAGCATCGTTATTAGTATTTATAATAGCTTTAGTAGCGGTATCTCGCTCGAGGCCAGGATTATCTTTTACTTTTACTTTTTTATTAGCCATAATATTTCCTATTAAGTAGCAGCAATTGCTCTAAAGTCTTTAACAGTTGGTGGTGTTGATGAATTTTGAGATCTTAAAATAATCTTAAATGCCATAGAACCAAAACTACCTGTAGGATCAATTGAATATTTAACTTCGTTATAAACACTATTATTATCATTTGTTGGAATTGCATCAACTGGTAAAGCAGCAATCCAATCTAATCCATTAAAATCAATATCAGAACCGGAAGGTAGGGTTTTATAATATAGATCTATATTGGTACCCGATGGTCTATTTACTGAAAGAAACATATCAATAACATCAGCTTCTTCAGCTAAATCGATTTTCTTAGTTATATATTTAGAAAGTTCCGAACCACCATAAGCATTCGTTTCTGCTACAGTTCCATTGCTACCAATTTTGTTTTGAACAGTAATAACTGATAATCTATTAGCATCGAGGACTGGAGTAAGGTGATCATTATCACTTGTAAGAACTGCTTTCAGCGTAAACGTTTTAGTTCCGCCAACTTCGTTAGCAGTTGAAGATACAACTCTTGGTGTTGGGAAGAACTGATTCATATTAGGTAATATTTCAATTATATCTTTTACAGCATATGGAGTTTCAGAACCATCAATTGACTTCTGTGAAGTTGCTGTTAAGTAGTATCTAATATCAGTACCTGGAAGAATTACTTGAGCCGCTTGTAAATGACATACATCGTAATGTCTATTTTCAGTAGCTGTAATATTTACTCCACCGCCTGATCCACTTGTATCTGCAGTATCACTATTGTTTGCTGTGATTGTATATGAATCATGAGTAATATTACTAATAGTATGAGTACCATTAATATTAGTATTATCAATTCCATTAAACGTTGATACACCAGCAATAATAACAGAAGACGATGCTCCATGCATACCATGATTTTTATGTCTTACTGTAATTACGCCAGATCCACTTGTTGTTGATAACGCATCGGGTTTTAACGATTTAACTTCAATAGTATCATTTACAAATGTTACTTCTTTATTAGTACTAAACTGCGCTCGATTAATAGTAAACTTAAGATCTCTGCTTTGATCTGGAGTCCAAGTAGAAGCATTCTGTGAAGTAAAGAACGACCCACCATGTGGTTGCTTATTAATTCTGTAATTAGTATTTGTTACATCAAAGCCTCCCATTTCAGCGACCCAACACTCGTACTCATCACAATCAGCTTGAATAACAATAGCGTATTCTTGATCTTGCATTAGATACACTGGAGTTTCAAAAGTAAATCTAGTTGCAGTTGTTGCAGTTGCTGATGTATTTACATTACCAGGATATAATTCAACTTCACTTCCTGGAACAACAATTTGAGTAGGAGTTCCATTTTCAGTTGCAACAATACTAATTGATACTGGAATTTGAACATCATCCCCAGTCTTTATTGTATACTTGCTTTTAAAGAATAAGTCAATTGAAGTTGCATATATACCACCAGACTTTTCAATCAATATACTTTGTGCTAAAGGATCTGACCAGGTAGTTGCTGTTCTACTAAACGTTTCACTAATAGTTCTATTATCATTTAATCTAGAAGTTTCTAATCTAGGAACCTTAGTGTTGGTAACAGTTCTTTGCGTTGATTCTATAAGACCTTGAGCATGAAACATAGTTTCAGCTGAAGTTCCTTCTGCTTGCTTATCATTAGCAGTAGAGTCTGATAATCTAAATTCCTTAGTACCAGTTTTAAATTTAATAGAAGCATTTCGTGGAATAATAAATGATCCAGTAATAGCACCTGTATTATCAGTAGTTAAAACTCCTGAAGATCCACCTGGGTGCGAAGTTGCTCCAGAATAGTTAATTACATTTGAAGTATTAGACCATTCTTGATATGCTTCTTCTCTACAAAACGCTGTAACATTAATATCATTAAAGAATGCATATACTTTAGTTTTAGGTTTCATTTGTGATGCTTTAAAGTATACCTTTCTAGATCTCATAAATGGTACAAAGTTAACTTCAACAATTCTATTACCAGCTTCTCGTGTTACAGTATCAAACGCTACGTCAGTTCTTAAACCAGATCTAGACTGATTTGAAGTAGCAGTAGTAGTTGTTAATGTTGTTGTACCAATTTGTCCACCACCACCAAAGGGTCTAAATCCTCTTCCAGTAAAGTCCCACCAATCACCTCCGCGAACTCTTCTAGTAGTAGAAGAAACTTCAGTCTCTAATTGTCGACCCGTCCAGTTGGTTTCCCATTCATTCCAAACTGTTCCTAAGATTCCATCTTCTTCAGCTCTTTGAACAAATTGATCATATTGGCCAGTGGCATCAATAATAATGTCTGGTCTTACGTCAGTTTCTTTCCATTCATCTGATTCTGGAGATAGTTGAACTCTACCATTCCAAGTAAATACATTGTATGGATTAACATTAATTGCAACAGAAGCATAAGGCTGTTTAGTGTGAATGACCTGACTATATGGTAGTGTCCAATTTGAACCAGTCTTTTGAGCTGTTCCTGCAATGCTAGGAGAAGTAATAAGATTTACATTTTTTGCTGGACATTCAGGTCTTAAAATACCATTTTCTTTATCAACAGACTCACTACATTCGGGGTGTGTCATATCAGCGATTGATTGATCTTTAAATGAATCTACAATAATACCATTTTTAAATCTGCTTAAACCAGCTCCATCAACCATATGAACATCAGCAGCTGATTGCTCAAGTAAAGAAAGTGATGTATAGTATTCTATATTTTTAATTCTTTTATCAAGCTTACCAATATCTTCCATTGTGTAACGCTTGTTGTCTTTCATTTCTGGAATAATATCAGCTAAGGTAAATCCATAAGGCTTAAGCTTTAATTGATATAGGGTAAGACCATCTTCTTTATCTTCAGGTGGCTGTGGATATTCAGATGGAACACCTTTAATTATTTCAAATTCGCCATCGCGTTTAATAATAAGCTTGTCGATTCTAGGAAGATAGTAATTAATATCAGCAACTAATGCATGACCTACTTTAGGAGCTCCAGATAAACTTGCTCCAGCACTAGTAAAGTTGTTAGCAACATCTGATTTTCTTGGTCTAAAGTCTATGCAATCTCTTAATTGTAAATTGCCAGCTGCTCCAGAAAAACTTGGAATGTTTACATAATCTGCAGTAGGATATGAATCAACACAGAAATAATCTCCAGCTCCATGAATATAATATTTAAATGTTACTACCATATCACCAGTTGGTAAAGGTGCAGTACCACCAATTTTAACAATCTTACCTTCATCATAGAAGTTATCTCTTTGACCATTGTCAAGAGTAAAGTTTGCTGTTTGATCTGTACCACCAAAATCAACAATAGAAACAATTTCAATAATATCAGCTTTGTTTAACTCATAAGAAGCTGCGCTACCATTGGTAACATTTATTGTTTCTACTTGAGTTGTATTAGTTTTAGTTTTTGGTGCAATTGTCTTTTTAATTGTAGCTACAACATTACAAACAACGCCATCAGAAATTCCAATAGCTGATGTATCATATGAAACTCCAGTAGTACCATTACCACCAGCACTTTTATTTCCAAGAACATTAGTTTTAACATCGCCTCCAACGGGAGCAATAATAATATCATTAACGTCTTCAAATAAACCAACTGAAGTTGTTATTGATAAAGTTCCAGATCCAGTTGTTGCTTGAAATAATCTTTTAATAGAGTACGTCGTATCTCGAGTTGGATCTGCTAATGTTTTAATAGCACTTTGTGGTAATTTAAATACTGCTGCGTTATGACCAACATCAAATCTTGTACCATCAGCTGCTGCAACCAAGTTACCAACAAAACCATATGTCGATTGTGATACGTTATCAACAGCGCTAAATGTGCCGGACGACATTACAATATCGAATAGGTATAGTCTTACATGATCCGAGAATGATTCCATTCCTCTTACACGAGCAGTACCAACTGAAGCGGCTGCAGCTTTTAAAGTAATTGGAGTAAAGTTTTCTAGATCTGGAACACCTTGTAATCCAGTTGTATCTAATTTAATATAGTTACCAACATTAATTTGCGTATTAGATTCATTATAGAATCCAGTAGCATCTGATCCTCTAGGCTTATCAATATCAATGTAAGTTGTTCCAACCTTATGGTTTCTATAACCTTGAACATACGCAGTGGATGGTTCAACACCTAACGCAATTTTATCAGCGCTTCCACCTTCAGCCGCCGTATATTTACCAAAGTTACCTGCCTCGTCATTTAAGTGTTCTAGAATTTCTAATTCAAATGGCTTAACGACATAATCACCAGACTCATCAAAGGTTCTTTGCGCAAGTCTTAACGATAGTCCAGTATCTTCAGTTTTATCAGTTTTATCAACGCCTATAGATCCATTTTGAATTGTTAGTAGCGTGATATATTTATCAATTGTTCTACTATCAATATTAATTGGTTGTTTAATTAAAGTTGTTAATATTTGATATCTGTTAGCACCTGGGGCAGAAGTGTTTGGAACTCCTTGAGCATTGTCAACTAACGTAGCATCGCTTGCCGAACTTACAAGATTTTCAGCAACTTGCAGTCCAACAATATAAGAAGGATTTGACGTGTACTTATCTAAAATAAGAGTAGATGAAGGTACATATGTAAAACATCCAGATATAAAATAAACACCTTCTGTTATAGAAACAGAAGAACCTTGACCTACTGGATCAGCAATAGTCGAAGCTGATCCAGTGCCTGTATCTGATCCGCCACCAACCATTCCATATTTTACTGGATCTGCATTTGATGTAAATACTTCGCCTGAAGCAAACTTTTCTACTGTATTATTTGTACCACCAGATTTTTGATATTTAATATAAAGAGTATCTGGATCTAATCCTTCTGCAACTACTGCTTGTAAAACTGTTGCTGTTACTTGGTTACCACTATTACCAGTACCAGTAATTGTACTTCCAACAAAGCTTTGTAACCCACCCGAAGTATATGCTACACTACTATAAGTAAATGAAGCTTCAACTTTGATATAGTCATATTCAATGTTAAGAGATAAGTCTCCATTTACAACTCGTGAACCATCTTTAAAAGCGTATTGTCCATGCCTATCAATCTGAGCCTGCAAGGCTGATTGCATTTGAGTAAGTTCTCTAGCTTGTACTGCAAATCCAGGACGAAACAAAATCCTATGATAGTTTTTAGCTTCATTGAAGTCGTCGTAATATGGCGAGACTGAATAGGTTTTTATAGATGTTGTAGTCATATTTTCTCTCTTTTAAACTAATATTTATATTAGAATTCGATGATGATTTTTATATCTTCAATTTGCGAAGCGGTTCTATCAATCGGGTTTCTGTTTTCTAAGAATATAACATCACCACTATGAACGTCAACTTCTGGATTAATTAGGAAATCATTAGAAGCTGGTTTTGGTGTTCCTTCAGCTCCTGATGTTGCTCCAGCAACAGTACTTCCAGTAACAAAATTACCATAACCAGTTTTAGAATTTTGTAGATAATGCACATAACCAGTTCCACTATCAACTTCAACTACAAACGCTTGTGCTAAGGTTGCGCCACTGCCTTGAGTGATTAGTTCATCAACAGTAAAAGAAGATGTTGTTGACGCAAAGCTAAGAGCTGGAGTTGCCTTTAGAGTAGCAGAAGTTGAAATAGTAGCAGTTCCAAAGTTAAATGGATTTTTTACTAATGTGATTTGTCTAAAGTCATTACCAGTTGTTAGGTCACCACCACCAGTTCCATCTAGTAATGTATTAACTGCCGAGAAGAAACCACCAAGTTCTTTAACTGGATTTGTTCCATGACCATTTTCAGGAGAGAGTACAGCCCGAGCCGAAGCATCAGAACCACCTCCACCAGAAATTACAATATGAGCAGTAGAATAATCAGTACCTTTTGCGGTAACTGTAATTTCTGTTACAGCACCACCAGAAATAGTAGCAGTAGCAGTAGCTCCTGTTCCAGATCCAGTAATATAGACATTAGGAGCTGATGTATAACCAGTACCACCCGAGCCAGCTGGTACTTCAATTCTTTCAATACCAGCTGCAGTTGTAGAATCCCTTGAAGCCTTTTGGTTTAAATACTGAGCATAATCACCTTCAGATAAAGCAACTTCAGCAGCAGCATCATCAGCAAATGATTCAACATTAATAGTTTTAACAGGCATATAAGAAGTTGTAAGGAATTTTTCTGCATCGGCGACGGCTACCGTATACATATATTTCCAAATATAACCATCAGATTCCGCTGTTGGAGCAGTCAATGTTTGTGTTGGTTCTTGAGTTGATCCAGTGCCAGGAGAGTATATAACCTTATATACTTTAAACTCTGATGTAATAACATAGAATGCTTTGTCAAACATATTAGGATCGTTTGAGTCCCATTCAACATAGCTAGTACCAGTAGTCCAAGTATGTCTTGGAACAACATGAGATACATCTGCAGCATTTAGCTTTTTAAGCGCAAAAATGTTTTCTCTAGCTTCTACAAGATCATCAATTGTATCGCTTGGGGTAAATGGTTCAGTATCTGTTGTGTCTGAAACTGAGTATGACCATGCATCTGTTTTACCAATTGCTACGAATACGCTTGAACCAGATACCGGTGTGTTAATATCGTCTTTGAAATTCTCTGCATTCAAAGTTCTGAATTTAGAAGTTACTATTGCCGTCATGATTATTTCCTATTAATTTGTGTGTACAAACGAGTTAACGTTATATTTATTTATATCACTTATCGAAGTACTTTGTAAATCTACACCGCCTAATACCTCTAAAGTTTCATTAAAATCGTAAAGCATATTATTGTTTAATATGTTTGTTTTTTGACTATAATAGTCATTTTCTGGTTGGGTTCTATATCCAGCTGAAACAACGGTTACTTCATTACCGCCCATAAATTTATCTGATGCTGGAGTAGTTTCTGTTATATTCCAGTTTTGGCCAGATGTAAGAACGCCCTTTTGTAAAAGCTTGCCATTATATAATTGCCTGGCTCTGACTGAAGCAACAGTTTGGACAGGGTTTATAACTTTATTAAATTGCGGATCAATACTAGTATGATTTAATTCTAAAATCCTAGTAACCTTTTGCACTTTAACTCTATCTTCATTCTTAGCTCTTGAAGCAATATAAACTCCAGGTGTTATAACATAACCAAATCCTGGATTAACAATTTCTGCTGATACTATTTTAGATGGAACTAATTGTACCTTTGCTGTTGCGTTACCAGCAATAGATATAGTAGGAACTTCAGTATATCCAGAACCAGGATTAATAATATTGATATGTGACACAGAACCATTTTCAATATAAGCAATAGCAGTTGCGCCAATACCATTTCCGCCAGATATAACAACTGTAGGTTGTGATGTGTATCCACTACCAATAGAATTCATTTCTATTCTATTAACACTAGTAGGTGCTAATATATATTTACCACTTGCTGTAATATTAGTTTCTAATGGTATGCCAAGATTATCTTTAGATGTTGGTTGATCAAATAATATTTCTGGTGGTATAGAATATTTTTTAGTTGTATCTGGAACAACATTAATACTAGCAATTTTAGATAAATTTGGATTTCCTGCAACATTAGCAAAGGCAGAAGAATAATTAGCTCCAGCATTTGTAACTGTGGCTCCATTAATTCTGCCTTTAGCATCAATAGTACATGTAACAACAGCTTGTGTTATTGTTTCACCAGTCCGTTCTACACCATTAATCACAATTGTAGGAGCACTTGTATAACCAAAACCAGTATCTGCTATTTCAACACCAGTTACTGTACCAGCATTTACGCCAGACTGTGGTACAACCAATGATAATCTTCCAGATCTATGAATATCTACATATGTAAATGGTAAATACTGTGAAGCAAACATTTCAACAAGTAACGCAATATCTTCAATACCTATAACACCAGGCTGTAAGTCTGGCATGGAAGATAATGTAAATCTATTTGTTCTTCCATAACCAAAATAGCTTTCACCTGTTAATTGATTATGTTTAGGACCACCAACATATCTTAATTCTCTTAGGAGTTTTTGATCATCTCCTAGCTCATCACGAGTAGCAAATAACTGAATTAAAATTTCAGCAAAGTATTTAAAACCTGCTGGGTGAACTAATCGATTATAGAAGAAATCCCACGATGATAAATTTTGACCAGTACGTATGAGATACGAGAATTTTTGATATCTTAAACTATCTTGAATTTTAATTGTATCAGACAAGAAACCTTTCTTATCTAAATAGATACCACCCTTTGGAAGAGCTGGATTTACTTCCCAATTACCTGATGATGGAATAAGAGTTTCATCCCATGGATATTCGACTTCAACTTCATCATCAAATAAAAGTCTAAAGAAAACTTCAATAGAATCTGATGAACCACGAATTTTATAATACTCTGTAATTGCTTTATAAAGATTTCTTTTATTAACTTGAATCGAACGAGGAATAACAGCAGCAATTTCTTTTTGTATAAGTTCTAGGTATTGAGATGATGTCCTATCAATATCCATAGACTCTTCAATCGTATTAAGAGCATATGAAGCGCCTGGGCCAGCCCAGTATTTAATTGGTGTTACAAGAGAAGCTTTTTGTGTATTATAAGAATCTAATCCTGTGACAGTGAATGTCTTACCAATAGCAGACCTCGTCGTAGCAAGAGACCCTGGAAGATTATTACCGTTTGTAATAAAAACATTGTTTTCATCCATTGCAAATGTAACAATAAATCCAGCACTATCAGTTAATGTAAGTACCGAGTTTGCTCCATCATCATCAGTAAAGAAATGATCGTTTTCATTCTTAGGATCATTAACTCTAAATACTGCTTTACCATCTAATACTATATCAGTGTATGTCTCTGTCTCTTGATATATAAACTCTTCTAAGTTCATATACGTATAATAAGCTTCTAATAATAGTTGTATACCACCAGAATTTTCTAGTATCTCAGATGGTATTAACTCTTCAGTTCTTAAGTTTTCTTTTGTTACCGCTTTGGAAGAAGCTCTAGATTCAATATACCCAGGTGAAGATATATCCGAAGAAAAATGAACATTATTAGGGTTATGAGTTCCAGCCATCTTATCTGAGCCTTGAAGTAGTTGTATAGTTAATCGTACCCGAAGAACCTGATACAGAAATTGTATCGACACTTGGAGTGATTTGTACTCTTAATGGATCAATAGCAATTAACTGATCTCTCTTTGGTGCTAAATCTAATGAATCCGGAGTAACTGTAACTCTAATTGTATTATTAGAATCATCATCAGGAACAAAGTTGTTTAAAATAATTGATCCAGCTGTCACATCAATAAGTCCAGCATCATTAATAACAGTTACATTCTCAGAGTTAATAACTTTGTAAACAATAACCTGTCTGTCTGTAGATCCACTAATAGGAATATCACCAAAGTATACTTCTTCACCACCATATTTCCACATTGTTGAAGAAATAATAAAGTTAGCAGAAGATCCTGACTTAAAGAATGGTGCTGTAAACTGCAAGTTAAAATTGTTATCCTGGCCAGACGCAAGTTTATTGGGAGTAATATTCATAAACATATATGGTCTTACATTACTATTTTGAATAGACGGATCAGCATTATCAATCGCTTTAAGTAATTGAGAATGTCTAAATACACCATCAAACTTATTAAGTTCATTAAAGTTATAATCAGATATAGTATCTCTCACAACAGCAGTTAATTCAACAGATGATCGATCTGTTAAGTTTGGATTATATTTAAATGCCACGTCTAATTCTAGATATGTAAAATTAGGATCAACAATAACTGGAGTAATAGATACAACACTCTTACCTTTAAGAATTGTATTGGTAATTTCGGTTTTTTCGTTTTGAGTTAATATCTCGTTAACAAGTGGTTTAATTGAAATATAAACAGCACCATAATCTGGTGGATTATTATCTTCGCCACCCCATGTAGAGATAGAATTAATATTAGTAAATTCTTTTTGAATAATTGCTCTATAATCATCAGAAGTTACAGCTCTATTCTGAGATGTAAATGTTAAAGGCGCGTTAAATCTTATAGATTCGTTTGTTTCTTTTGGTGTGCCGCCTTGAGCTTTAGATAATGTATTAACTGTAATATTTGCATATCCACTAATGTTATCTACCATTGTAAATACATTAGCACCATTTGAATCTTCACCATTTGTAAAGACATAGTCAAGAGTTACAATATTATTATTAAGCGGTTTCTTACCTGTAACACCATCGCCGAAATATACCTCAAAGTATTCATTCGAATTTTCTTGGAGATAAAAAACTCTACTTGATGAATTAACATTAAGTAAAGATTCAAACTGCGTATAGTTATCATAAGATGTAGATTGCTCATTAGCTTGAATAAGAACTCTTAATGTTGAAGTATCGGCGTCGTCATCAGATATTTGATACTTTTGATTTTCAATATCATTATCAACTCTATATAAAAGCTTCTTACGAGTTCCTTCTACAACTATTACATTATCAAATGTAAATGTATTACCATCGTCTGAAATAACAGCAGACTGCTCTTGAAGTACAACATATCTATAATTTCTACCATCAACTTGAGTGGTTAGCTTAGACCCACGAGGAAGAGTTAGCGTAGATGGAATAACACCAGACTCAGCAGAGACGTCTACTGTAATTGTAATAGTAGCTCGAGGTGCTAGAACTGAACGAGGTATATAACCTAAGAGCTTAGCACGAGTAACAATGTTACCACGTATCTGAGCTGAATCTAAAAACGCTTCGTTTAAAGCAAAGTGCGCGGTCATAGCATTATAATGTGTATTATAAGCTAATACATCTAAGAGTGAAGACAAACCCGATCCTTCAAAATCATGACTATTAAAAGCTGTTTGAGTCTTTAAATAGTTCTTAAGATTCTTTTTAATCTGATCGAAATCAAGTTCGGTTACATTTAAATTAGTTGCCATATCTTATTACCTTAAACGTTTTAGTACGATTTCTACTGTTTCTTGAGAATCGTATTCTTTGATTCTAAATTTAACAAGAATCCTATATGAATTATTATCTACTTCATCAACAATATTAATGAATATAAGTTCTACTCGTTGTTCACCATCAGTTATAGCTCTTGCTATATTTTCTTTTAAAGCTTGTTTTGTAATTTCATCAGCCGGTTCAAAGAGAAGAGCTCTCATATTAGCTCCAAGACCAAGAGCAAATGGTTTTTCATAAAAATTAGTTAAGAGTAAATTACGTACAGCATATTTAATAGCTCTATCATCCTTTAATGGTATAATATCATTACGTATTGGATGAAGAGTTAAGTTAAGATCAAGATCAGTCCAGGGCTTTAGTCGCGACGCAGACTGTACTCGCTTAAGATCGCCAATAATACCGCTTGGTTCAAGTATCTGACTGGATTTATCTGATAAATTTGTAGTAGACATATAACTATTTATACCTCTTCGGTAGCAAGATTAGCTTTTCTTCTTACAAGATATTGATTGCATGCAGTAGTAAAATCTTCAGCTTGACTAAATCTTGAATTATTATTTTTTACTAAACCATAAGTTTCACTACATATCTGACCTTCTTTTATAAAGTCCCATGTCGCATCTGGATATTTAGAACTAAGAGTTTTTTGAGCAAGCCTTAGTTCTTCTTTTGTTCTACTATGTTTCTTATACGTGTTATAGTCTCCACCTGCGGCTTCTATGACTTCAACAAAAAGTTCTTCCCATGTGCTATTATAAAAAAGTTGATTCTTTTTCTTTGATCCAAATCCACTAAAGATACTTCCAGCTTTAGGTCCAGCTGCAATATACTTAACGCTATTTCTCATAGCTGTAGATAACAATTTTCTATTTAATTCTTCTAAGTCTTTAACTATTACAGGAGTAGGTTCAGGAGCAACAGGAGGTTCTTCAGGTACCTTAGGTTCGCTTGGTTCTTCTTTTACTGTACCATCATCTTTAAGTTCCATATTAGGAACCGCTGAACATATATCAGATTTAGCTGAAGTTATTAAAGAATCAGAAGTAGTCCCAGCGGGTAGACCTAATTTAGCGACTAAACTAGTTTCATCTAATCCAAGGTTACCTAATATACTATCTAGGTCAGGAAGAGCAGATCCAAACTTTGATTTAAGTTCGGCTATCTTACTCGTCACATCAATAGGATTAGTAGTACCAGATAGATCGTTTATCTTATCTTGAAGACTTTCAACAGCTGGAAGAGTAGGTTTAAATGTATCTAAGTCAGCTTTCATGGCAGTCAATTTAGATTGCATAGCACCAAGCTGATCTTTACCTCCAGCTAAGAGACCGTCTAATTCTGCTTGTTTAGCCTTTAAATCATCTAAGGCTTTATTATTACCACAACTCATTTATATCTCCTATGTTCCACTGATTGGTGCAGTTGTTGGTTGTGTTGCTGGACTTGGACTTGCTGATCCGCCAGTACCTGGAACTTCTGTATGCGTATGAGTATGTAATGTAACGTTATTAGATGTAATATTACCAGCAGGTAGATCAATACTTCCTGTAGGTGAATCTAATGTCATAGAAGTAAGAGCATCAATATCCATTGTATCAGCCGATGTTGTTTGACTACCAACAACACCGATTATCTGATTAGCATTAACGCTAAGAGTATAATCGGCTAAGGAGGTATGACTAAATGTACCAGCATTCATAACAGTCTTATTATTCAAAACAGTTGTTGCCATATTATTTGTAATAGCAGAAGTAAAATCATTACCAACAGTTAAGAGCTTATCGTTTATAATATTAGTAGTAGAGTTATTCATAACACTTAGGTTATCATCCACACCAATATTAGTAGATCGGCTACGGACGATTTCAGCCTCATGATTACCACCAATCTTCTGTTGTAAGGAACCTTTGATATTCATAGTCATATCTTTCTCTACCTGAAGATGATAGTTACCATAGACCATCTGTCTTAAATCGCCATCAACAGTCATAGAACAATTACCTTTAATATGAATATTCTTATTACTAAATACTACTTCATAGTCATCACCGACTATTTTAACCTGTCTTGTACCGTCTGTATAAATCTCTTCATAAGAACCTGATGTATGCATACGATGAGTACGTTCATTACCTGGTGTATCGTCAATTTCTGTAACATGACCTGACTCTGACTGATTTACTTTATTATATGGATAATCAGGTATATGACCATTCATAGGAGGTAATTCATTCCATGGACTCTCAGCATAATATGCGTCAGCCTTATTATCGGATACAGAAGGAATTTTAGGAGGAACCGCAATCTGAATATCGGATGGAGAGGAACCTTGAGCTCTTATATCCATCTGATCAGAAGCGGAATACTTAGTCTGGCGACCTGCGAAGTTTATATCTGATTCATTCTGATATTCTTGTAAAGGATAATGATCTCCCGTAAAGCCTAATGACTTGGACCGAGGAGAATTTTGAGAAGCGATAGTACCCATGATAATAGGATCTTGAGCTGATACACCATCTCTAAAGAAACCGACTACCCATGAACCTTCCATTAAACCGTGAGGCGTATCTCCTATACCAGAAGTACCAGATGACGTAGTAGGTAACATAACTGTAGCCCATGGTAAGTTGTCGACATCTATAGTACCTTTATTCTCTGTATGAAATCCAAAGCATCGTACTTTAACTCTGTTCATTTCTAAAGGATCAAATCGATCTTCCACTACACCGGTAAACCATGTGAATCCACCACCTATAAACTGATCCATTCTATTCATTATTACTCCCTTTCCGACTCATTTTTTCTGCGGAAAAATTTTTTTGATGTGTTTCTGTCAGAACTAAATTCAACTTAAATATCTCTTTTCTGTATATTATCTAATGACTCTATAAAGGAATCCTTTACTAAGAGTAACTTCATACGATACTCGTCTTTAAAGTCATGTAGTATAGAAGATACTATATACTTACCAGATAAGAACAAATCTTTACCTCTCTTATCATCTCCAGCCTCCACCGATTTAACTACATTAATATCTATAGTCATACCAACAGAGAGATTAAAGTCTCCGTATATCTCAACGTTTAATTCCAAGGTATCCATATTCTGTATATAAGCATTCGCTGAAAGTATCTCAGTGTTCGCTGGGGCATGGTAACTAGACCCCCCTGATACGGCTTGGGAGTTAAGACTGATATAAAAGTTAGTCGAATCACTATGCTCATTGAGTACTCTCTCTTGTATCTGACTACCCTTAGGTAATACTCCATTAGCATTGAGTCTAAGGTCTTTATCACTGTATGAGTGACTGTGTGTCTCGTATGACTTAGTTGCTATATCTATAGTATGTAATGTAGATGAATAAGCTCCAGCACCTATGTTCATATACTGACTCATATTAAACTCAGATGATAACGTTAATACCTTCCGAGCAAGTAACTTATTGTTCTCTTCACTACCAACTATAGTATTAATATTAGGAGCGTACTTATACTCTCTATAGGATTCCTTATTAACAATGTTCTCATAAGAATTAAAATGTATACCATCACCAAGAGTCTCATAGAAGAAGAACGGTGTACCATTATCATAGGATCTCCTTACTAACCAATTAATAAGGTACATAGGTCTCATACGTGGATATACACCTACTATAGTCTGTTTAGTCTCTGTATTAATAGAAAGATTCTTCTCATCTATAGACAACTCATCTGTACAGATATTCTTTATTAACTGTCCTGGTACATTGTTAAACGGCTTAGATATAGTCTTAGACTGACTGATATAGGCATGCTCTGAGACTACTCTGAATACATACGTCGCTGTACCTGGACTGAGTTTAGCGTAACTATGTATCTCTGCGATTCTGAATTTGTGCGAGTATTTGTCCTGTTGACCATCTTGAAGTCGTCTCTTCAGTACTAGGTGTAGTCCCTCCCCACTCACACATTTCACTTTTTCAAGCAGTTGGGCAGCATCTAATATAGATACCTCACCTTGCAAACTACCACTATACAGAGACTCTTCTATAGAGAGAGATGCTATAAGATCTCCTATACTATACTCTGTTCCATTACTACAAGTAAGTACTGCTTCTTGTAACTCATACGATGATGGTATTATAGCATCTGATCCATTAGCAAGTTTACTATTAGTATTAGACATTGTTTATTATCGCCTCATATTTTTCTACGAAGTCTGTTATATACTTTGGATCTATTACTCTTATCTTAGATCGGCCTTCGTTACTTGTAAAGAGTTGATTCCTATTCGTATGATATGAAAGTTCTCCGCTCGGCTGTCCACCATTAATGAATGTCCCAACTGTTTGCAATCTCATATCTGGATCGTCTGTCCTATAGTAGTCATGGGGTGCATCGATATACTTATAGACATCATATGTATTAACGCTATCGTCTGAATCAGATCCTGTTATAGATTCTGTTGCATTAGATGGTCCTGGAGCTGAAGATCCTATGAATGATCCTACAACAGATTGCAAGACGAGTTGATTCATATCTAGATTCTTCTTTACTACAATACCTGTTGCATTCGACGTCGTACCTGTTACTGTTTCTCCTAACTGAAATCGTCCTGCTAAGCTATTAGGATAGGATGATATCACTCCTGGATCTCCTGTCTCATCTACATAGGGATTCGTTGTAATGACTACTCCCTCATATTCTTGTGCCATATACGCTTGAAGCTTTTCTTGACTCATCGGCCATGCAGCAAGTCCGTCATGAAGGAAATCATTAATAACGAAGAACGTCCAATAGAACTGAGTAGTACCATACAAGCGTTGCGACACAATATCCGGTCTTTCACCATTCTTTATATCATAGAAGCTATACGCATTAAGATCATCAAGGAATGCTTTGAGTGGTCTTGCACTTCTATAGATATCGACTACTGTCTGTTTGATACCATTACGATCAAAATCATAAGGTAGATTAGGAAACTGTCTAAAGTAACTCATATTATCCTCCTACTCTATTAGATACGTTTACTTCTTTATTCTGATTAAGGCTATCTGCAGAATCGCCAACAACATGACCGGCTGATTCATATCCATCTATATAGTTAAGACCTGATCCATATAGATCATCTCTTGTAATTGCACGTACCTCTTGGAATGATAACGTAAGATCAATCTCTACTGGTGCAGCTCCGAGCTTACCATCGTTTGCATGAAAGGAATTACCTGTTGCATTATAGCTCGCTGTCATTCCAGTAAGATATGTATCTATGATTCTTGGCATATACTTATTGACCTTACCACCAGCCATGAATTTGATACGAAACGTAGGTGGATACTCTAACGATCCTGCACCTATATCCTTTGGATACATATACTTTCTAAACGCATTCTCTATATCATGAGCTGTTACTGATTCTGAAGCTGATGTAGGTACAAGCTTGAATGCAAATTCGAATTGTCTTACATTGACTCCTTCGAATGTCGTTGCAGTATAGGGATTAACTATCAATCCACTCTTCAGTTCAGCTGATTTTGCAAATCCACCAATGCCAGGAACAGAACCCAGGGCCCCTGTTATGTTTTTAATGCCTACTGATGCCACGTCAGCTCCAGTAACGCTTTCACCATTTACTGCAGCATTTGCAACCATACCACCAATGCCTAATTCAGCAGACCCGTAGTTCATACCGTCATTAGATCCTATACCCACTGGGACGAACAAGTGAATCTGAGTGAACTCAGGAACTCCTTTTCTTGCCATTGAGAAAGATACGTGTGGAAATCCATCTTCGGATACTCTTGACCTGAGTGTCTCAGGGAATGTTAAGATTGTCATGTGTTTGTCTACCTATATAAATACTAATACATTAATAACTATAGAACTATTTATATGGCTTGGAAGTCTACATACTCTGGAAAATACACTGTTAAGAACAAAAAGAAGTATGCTGGAGATCCTACTAAGGTTAAATACAGATCACTATGGGAACGTAATGCAATGCGTTGGTTCGATGGTAATCCTGCTATAGTACGATGGAATAGTGAAGAGGTAGTCATTCCATATAAGTGCAACACTGATGGTAGATGGCATAGATACTTTATCGATATGATGATTGAACAATCTAATGGTGACATCATCCTAGTTGAAATCAAACCTGCAAAACAGACTGTACCACCTAAGAATCCTAAGCGTAAAACAAAAAAGTATCTCAACGAAGTAAGTGCTTATATAAAGAATACGTCTAAATGGACCTATGCACAAGAGTACGCTAAGTCACGTGGTTGGAAGTTCCAAATTTGGACCGAAGTAACTCTTAAAAATATCGGCGTTAAGATGATTAACGAGTCTCCTAAGAAGAAGCCTTATAAATAAATTGGTAAACTACCAATAGGAAGATATAAATAGTTATATGGCTGATTCATTATTCGATACACTACAATCGCAAGCATTTAGAGCTGGGATAACACCTAGGACTAAGGACGCTCAAAACTGGTTTAAGCGCAACGTTAAGAAGTTGGGTGATACTAATCCACGATCATTGCTTAAGGATACAGCATTAGAACCTACAACAAAGCCAAGAGTTGGCGATATGATGATGTATTTCTATGATCCTAAGCATAAGGCAACATTACCATACTACGATAGATTCCCTCTAACGATTATGGTTGAACCTGCTAAGGGTGGTTTCTATGGACTAAACTTGCACTATCTATCACCAGGAGTACGTGCTCGGTTCTTAGATGCAATGATGGACTTAGCACCTAAGACTATGAATGATACTACACGATTGCAGAAACTACGTTATGCAACTATTGTTGGCGCTAAAAAATATAAAGAATTTGCACCATGTTTTAAGCATTACTTAATGGACCATGTTAAGTCTCGTATAGTACGTGTGCCTATGACTGAATGGCCTATTGCAATATTCTTACCAACAGAACAGTTCAAAGGTGTTAAAGCCGAATCTGTTTGGAGATACTCAAGGAAACAATACGCATCATGAACAGTATAGACAACCTTAAAGCAGTAATATCTAAGAAGGGTGGTCTTGCAATGCAAAATCGCTTTCAAATATTCTTTACTCCTCCTACAGCCAACAGTGTTAGGTCATTACTTAATCAGGATATTGGTAGTTTGATTGGTGACCTTGCAAAGAACGCTATTAGTGGTGGATCACCAAAAAATCTTATACCAGATCCAAGAGATATTGCATTACTATGCGAAGCTGTTAGCTTTCCTGGTAGGCAAATTAGTACTATAGACTATATTGCTGAACGACAAGCAATTAAGATCCCATACTCGGTTATCAATGAAGATATCAGTATGACCTTTCTTCTTACTAATGATTACTATATCAAAAAGATGTTTGATGCGTGGTCTACTGGTATATTCGATGTTGAAAATTATAGGGCAGGATACAAAAAAGATTTCGTTACAGATATTGTTATACAACAGTTAGATCAAAACAATATCCCAGTTTATGCTGTAAAACTGGAGGGTGCATTCCCTACAACAATCAGTGCAATTAATCTGGACAACAACAGTGAAAACACCGTTCAGAAAATGACAGTGACAATGAGTTACGAAAACTACGTACCAGAAGATATTGTGGATACCGCGTTCTCAACAGCAGGAACGGTTCTCAATTCGCTTCTTGGTTAATATGATTTAATATAATTTTTTATAATTAGGAGAATAGAATGGCTTTACCCAAGATTAACGTACCTATGTATGACGTGTATTTACCGTCAACAGGTGCAAAACTAAATATGAGACCTTACTTAGTAAAAGAAGAAAAGGTCCTAATGATAGCATTAGAATCCAGTGACCCTGGACAAATTGCACAATCAGTACGGAATGTTATTAGTTCGTGTTATTCAATTGAAAACATTGATGATCTAACAACATTTGATATAGAATATTTGTTCTTACAACTAAGAGGTAAATCAGTTGGTGAGGATATGGAATTACAGCTTAAGTGCGATAAGTGCGATACGTTAAATCCACTTGTTGTTAATGTTAATAATGTTAAGATGACAAATATTAGTGATAAAACTAATGTTGTAATGATAAATGATGAAGTAGGTCTTAAAATGAAGTGGCCTTCAGTTAAGACATTTGGTAGCATTGATGCAACAAAGTTAAACTCAGTTGAAGGTTTAATGGATCTAATAATGGAATGCATTGAAAGTATATTTGATGCAGATGCAGTATACAATAGAGATGAAATGGGTAAAGATGAATTAGTTAATTTTATTGACAACTTAAATTCAGCACAGTTTAAAAAGGTGCAAGAATTCTTTCAAGACATTCCAGCTGTAGAGTATAAGACTAAGTTGATATGTCACCAATGCAAAGAAGAGAATGAGATTGAGTTAAAGGGTCTGCAAAGTTTTTTTTCATAGGCCTTTCGCACGAAAGCTTAACCAATTATTATAAGACAAACTTTGCATTAGTACAACATCATAAGTACAGCTTGACAGAATTGGAAGATATGCTACCATGGGAAAGGCAAATATACGTTAGTCTATTACACCAATATATTGAAGAAGAAAATCGAAAAATGAAACAGAGGAATCGATAATGACAGAAGAAACAAAAGTACATCACCCAGCAGATAGCAACGGTGATGGTAAGGTATCCAAAGAAGAAGAAGCTATGTACCTTGAGTTTAAACGTAAAGAGCTTGATGATCAAGATGCTATGCGAGATGCACAAAGATCAATGGCTTGGTTTGCGCTAGGTGGTATGTTACTGTATCCTTTTGCTGTAGTACTAGCATCATTAGCTGGTCTAGACCAAGCGCAAGCAACTCTAGGTAGTATGGCACCTACATATTTTGTAGCTGTTGCTGGTATTGTTGCAGCATTCTTTGGGGCTCAGGCATTTAACAAAAAATAAAGGTAGACACTCATGGCAGATGATAACACAGGGCAATTTCAAGAACTAATCGATTTAATGGCGGCTAATAATAAGTCAACCATTGAGATTGAACGTGATGGTAGAAATACACGACGTCATTTATTGGAAATGAAGAAACTGCAAACATCTGCTCTTGAGACCAATAAGAGTATATCAACAGTATTTGAAAACTTCTTTGAGGCTATGGACGCTAATAGGCTTTCTGATGCAGAAGGAGAGATGGAAAGATTATCTTTATTCGAAGATATTAGAGCGTCGTTAGATGGTGGTATAGTAGTTAACGATAACGGTAAGTCGGATAGTAAATCTGGTCCTGGTATGATGGGCAAGCTCGGTGGTATGATGGGCGGAGCTGCTATGGCCGCTGGCGCATTACTTGCAGGTGTAGGTATAGGTGCAGCTGGTCTTACATATGCTATGGGCAAGATGGAAGAGTTAGACACTAAAAAGATTAAAGAAAACGTTGATGATCTATTGTCAATGGCTGAATCTGATAGAATGACTGTAGGTAATGTTGCAGCAGTTTCTGCTACAATGCTGGCTTTAGGCGTTGGCTTAGCTGCATTTACTATAGGCGAAGGCGCATCAAAAGCTGTTGCTAAGTTCTCTGAAGGTAACGACTGGCCACAAGATATTAAAGATAACGTAGAAACATTATTATCTATTGGTGATATACCAGGCATGGGTGGAAATGCTGCTGCTGTAAGCTTAACATTAACTGGTCTAGGAATTGGACTGGCTGCATTTGGTATAGGTAAAGCTGCAGACGGTGTTGGTACTGCAATATCATCATTTAGTGAAGGCAACTTCGCTGATAACATTAAGAAAGAAGTAGAGACTCTATTATCAATAGATACTGCATCAGCTAAAGATACAGCCGGTTTAGTTGCTACATTAACAGGCCTAGGAATAGGCTTATCAGCGTTTGCTATAGGTAAAGCTGGATCTGGTGTTGGTGACGCAATAACAACATTTCAGGGCGATAACTTTGCTGCTGATATTAAGAAAGAAGTAGAAACATTACTATCAATTGATACGGGTGCTAAAGGCGATGTTAGTGGATTTGTAGGAACTATGACAGCTCTATCAGCCGGTTTAGTTGCATTTGCTATAGGTAAAGGCAGCGCTGGAGCTGCAGATGCTCTTACTAAATTTACAGCTGGTGATAATTTTGCTGAAGATATTAAACGCGAAGTCGATACACTATTAACTATTGGCGATAGCGCTGATATAGAAAGAACACTAGCGGCTACTGGATCTCTTGCTGCCCTAGGTGCTGGTCTAACTGCATTTGGTGCAGGTAAAGGTGTCAATGCTCTTGCTGACCTAGGGTCTTCTATTGTTGGATTCTTTACTGGATCTAAGAGTCCTGTAGAACAAGCTATAGAAGTAGGCGAAAAGGCAGATACTATTACTGCTGGTGCAAATGCATTTAGTGCGTTTGCTGATGTATTTGAAAGAATGAGTACGATGGGTGATATATCAATTGATATGGATGATGCAATTGAAGAAATGGTAGAATATACCAAGCTCTTAGAAACTGTATTACAGGGTGGTAAATTGACCAAAGGTACAAACTTTGAAACTGATGGTCTTGCTAATCTTACAGGTGATGTTGATAAAGCTGTTAGTAATATTAATAGAGTACGTGATGTATTACAATTACAATCTGGTTCAGGTTCTCAAATGCAAGCTGAAGAGTCTCAATCTGGTAATAAGATCATCACTATATCAGCTGAAAATATAGAATTAAGAATGCCACAAGCAGCGGCTCAAGGTAGTACAGTAGCTGTGGCCGATAATAGTAAGAAGTCTAATGTTACCACAACTATAATCAATAGTCAACCTAAAAATAGAATTAACGATACTCTTCAAAATGCTTATGGATAGTAGTCCTGTTGTATACTGGACATCCAAATGGATTGAGACGGGTAATATTATTGAAGTTGAAAAAAATAATGGCAAAAAAGAACTGATACCTGAATTAGTATTAGTAGGAGAAAGAAATCCGGATTATAATCCTAGGAAATAAAAAAAAGGACTCCGAAGAGTCCCTTTAAAGATTACAACAAGGATATACATCCTTCTTTCTTATTATTATATTTGTTATGGCTCTTCGACCAGGTTACTCCCAATCCTTATAGACTTCACCGTTGCCTATTTAAGTTAGCCCTGTTGAGCTAGCTTGTCAAAGTAGGACAAAGTATCCTCTTCAGCTTCATCACTAGAACTCATAGATACAGATTCAGTCGCTGCCATTGTTGGTTGTTCAACAACTGGAGCTGATTGCATCATGGAATTATTATCCATAGAGATGTGACCAGCATCAACGCCTAGTACCTTATTCATCTTAGCTTTAAGTTCATCATATGACTTATAGTTCTTAGGGTCAATGAAGTCATTTAAAGAGTGTAGTTTATTATATACACCTTCAAGTTGTTCTTCATCACCACCCATAAGAGGAGCAGCCTGTGCAAACTCTGACTTATCATAGTTTACCCAACCTTCGACTTTACGAATTTTAATCTTAAAGTCAGCACCTTCCCAGAAGTCGTATGGATTTACTGGTTGTTCATCTGCAAATTGTGGTTGCATTACATCCATGATTTTATCAAAGATCTTTTTACCAAACTTGTATACAAATACCTTACCTTCATTTTGAGGATTAGATGGATCAGATACGACTAGCACATTACTTACATAATGTAACCTACGCTTACGATCACGGGCTAATGCTTTATCCTCATCACGACCAGAGTTCCATAGTAAACCATTTGATTCACTAACAGGATCATCTTGTCCAATTGAAGTTCGGCTATTTTCGATGTACCAAAGACCGCTAGGACCTTTAAATCCGTGATCCCAATAACGAACCCAGGGAAGATCTTCGCCTTCTTTAGCAGGTAAGAATCGTACCACTGCATAACCATTACCAGCTTTATCGCGGGATGGTTTCCAGAAACGATCATCGTCATAGTTCTTTGATTCAGTTTTAGAGTTAACAGATTCTGCTGCTTGTACGAGTTTGTCGATTGACGAGCCTCGCGAGCTCTTTAGGTTTGCAAATGACATTTTATATCTCCGTATTGCGTTGTATTACGACAAAATTGTCGTTTCTATTGTATTTCACATAATGCATAATATAGATCTATTATAACACATTTTCATGCGTTTGTAAACGTTTTTTGTAATAAACTTATACATTTATTACGACTAAAGTTTACGAATGGACTATACTTTTCGATCTTCCGCTTGGTATCAGGCCACATAATAGTGTCTGTTATCGTTGCAGATTCTCTAGGTATGAATCCAAAGATGGCATTAAGAATAACAACAGTCTCTAGACTAATCTCTTCTTGCAGCCATAGTTTAACAAGAGGGGGTAGTTGTCCATCAACAGATTGAAACAATCGATCAAAGGGTATATCCGCTTCTTGTAATCTATTTATATCGATAGAAAACACCCTATGAATACTTTCACGTATTCGCTTAAACTCTCTGTAATTGCGTTCTCCATCTTCATCCATCATATCTCCAATGTAACTAAGACCCATTTTAAAGTTAGAGACATAGTAATCCTTTAGATCACCTTCATGTTTCTTTGCTAGTTTGGCAAAGAAATACTTATCTCGTCGTTTAAAAAAACTCTTTTGAGTTACATTGGATTTAAAGTTATATTTAACAGCGTCATATCCAGACTCAAAGTGTAGCTTTAACGCGTTATATAACTTATATGATTCAAATGGATCCATTATTGTATAGCTCCTGATTCTGACAAGTAGATTGTTAAAATAACCGCGCCAATTAAAGACCAAATTGTTAGTTTAACAATCCCATTAACTATTGCGGTTAAAAAATCAAACATTATTAAGCCATGACTCCTTCGTACAAAGCTTCTACAACTTCGATCTCACCTAGGATTTCAGATAGGTTTTGCTTATGGTAGATGGTTGACATCTTTTTCAAGTGCTTCTTATCAATTTCAACATCTTCACAACATAATTCTACAGCTTCTTTGATAAAATCTTTTTGAGCTTGGATTAAAGTCATAGCATTACTAATTTCAATAATACAGTCTTTGATTCGCTTAACATCTGCTGGTGATGATGGTATAATAACGTTACTCATAATATTCTCCTAAATGGGTAATTGATTACCCTTTTTGCCTCTAATTAAATTAAGTCTTATTGCTTCAACTTCCATCTTATCTTTGAGTGAGTCTGTCAATAGTTTACGTAGATTACTATAGTCCATACCCCTCTCTTCAATAATATAAGTAGCTGCATCTATATAAGACATATTACCTTTCACAACTAGTTGTTCTACGGTAGTTGAGAACCGCTTCTTTGTCATTATCTTTTGTTCTAAATCTATATTCATAGTACCCTAAGTAGTATGCAATCGTCATTTATTCTACCATTGGGTATACTGATCTTAGTAGTAATAGATTCCCAAACTAGCTTGTCGATTTGCTTGATTGATTTCTTTAAAATAAGCGGTAGTATTTCATCTGGCTTTCTTAAGGTAGTAACCCTAGACTCTTTATCGCAGATGTTTTTAATAGTGGTACCGCTTACTTCAAACCCTTTTGTTGAATTTGCAATCAACTGAATCAATTTCCTCGACTTAGTATTGTATATGAACAATACGTCTTTGCCTGGTATCATTATAGGATTAATTGAACTTACTTTAAATTCAATGCTATCTGTTAGATATTTGAGACCTTTGATTTGAACATCAGACGCCTTAGGCTTTTTAGCCTTTGGCACTTTAGCAGCTTTATTAGCTGTTTTTAACTGCTCTAAATCACTGAAGATACCTTCCATTAACTTAAGCATTTTGTTCTGCTTACGTCTAGTGATATGACCATAAGCTTCAACAGCTTGCTCACACGCATTTTCATAAGCATCTTTAAGTGGGCGATACTCAATTTGTACCATATCATTAAACATATTGATACATGAACCTTTAAGATCATATTGCTTAAACAATTTAAACACATCGATCTCTTGATTATAAGTACCACCAACCCATCCTTCAACAATATCGTCCCAATCGCTGCCTATGGTATCATTAACTTTAATACGCTGTCTATCTTGAACTGATATCTTAGGTGCCGTAACTACAGCTGCAGTTTCAACATCAGCGATCTTATCAGCTTGTTCGGACATCCTTTTAAATTCTAAACCAAAGCGTTTGATTTCTGGCTTGGTATATTCATAGCCACGTTGCCATAGCTTTGCTACATTACCTAGTGTAAGAGTAAGCTCCCAGTCCTTAAGCTTCTTAAGAGCTTTGATTTGAGTTTTGTCAT
>Ga0208643_1000231_pt1 | contig 37559 bp, 62 predicted proteins | sample VirMetDEL_Nov_12_FD_184516 | JGI IMG/M metagenome (GOLD analysis project Ga0208643, IMG submission 184516) | Aqueous microbial communities from the Delaware River and Bay under freshwater to marine salinity gradient to study organic matter... | ecosystem: Environmental > Aquatic > Marine >...
CTGACCCGCCTAGTGCAGGTTTTGTGATAACATATATACAATGTATAGACGTGAACCAAAGGTACACACTCACAATAAATGGCGCAAGCGATACAAATGCAAGCGCAACAAAGGCGACCATACGTATGAGATAGAGTACGCAAGTATGCTCCCAGACTGGTGGTGGGATAATAAAAACATCATGGTTTATAAAGAGTGTACCGCGTGTGATAAGCAAGATGTGGAGTTCGTGGAATAGTGGATAACTTTAAATAGATTATTTGGTTGGTGTATACTATAGATAGAGATAGTTAGTAGATGGGGGATGCTCTATGGCTAGTGAATAAAACTGCCTATACTATCTGTGAATAGAGATAATCCAGCGGAGCCGCTAAGTTAAAATATCGGGAGCTTGGCAGAGGGTACCGACGGTGTTGGATGTTCCCCACCTACTAATTATCAACCCTGTACCTTGAAAGGACAAATCATGAAAGCAGCATATTGCATTTGGTGTTGGAAGCCTGTCAAGGCACCGGCAAACTACAATAATCGTACTCAAAAGCTCGTATGCTCACAAGGCTGTCGAGATGCTGAGGCGCAATTCCAAGTCCACAACTCGGACGAAGAAATCAACCGGCGGGCACATTACATTGCCCTCACGAAAGGAGAGTGACCAATGCGGAAACGCAAACCTAAGTACACTATCACCAGGGCGCAACTTCGGAAGCGTGCAAACCGGCGACTGGTGACGAAGCCAGCCCGTCAACAAGCGAAACGGGAAATCAACCGTATCGTCTTTGAACTTCACAAAGGAGCGTGAAATGTCAGACTATGACCGAGCAAGCAAGATTATCAGGTTCACAACCTGTGCATCAAGCAAGTGTGGCCGAACAATTCCCCAAGTCCTAGCCTTTAAAGCTATGGGCGAGCATTACTGCGATGAGTTTTGTCGCAATGAAGACTTGGTTCAGCGGCTTCGGGAGAACGGACTATGAGCCGTTTTACCATCCATCGCTGTCATATTTGCGGCAAGAACGAGTTTGCCGACAACATGATTGAATATAACGACCATTGGTTTTGTGGACTTCCCCACAAACTTATCCAGGAAAGGAAAGAAAATGCGGACCTCAACCGTCTTAACATTGATCGCGTTCAGTTGCGTGCTTTGGGCCGGAGCAGCGAGCAGTGAAGAAATCCCACCACCGACAGAACTGCTTGTGTCAGGCGGCATACTTTGCGACACGGAAGAAGACCTGCATATCCTGCTGTCTGGTATCTCGCTCAACGGCGGTGACTGGCCGGATAACCCACCAGCTTCATGTGGTCAATTTGTACCAGAGATGCCGGTGCTGATGACGGTCACACCTCTGGAATGGTACGAAACGCCTATGGCAAACGTACTGACTGCACACTTCGTGTATGTCCCTAACGGATGGGAGCAATTCGGTTATCTTGGCGTCAAGATGAACCAACCCCTAGAACCTACGTTCTAAAACAAGGGAGCGCCACTGTGCGCTCCTTTTTCTGTGTATAACTCAATAAAGCTAGTATTTAGGCGTGTATAATGGGGGCATGAATGAACAAGAGACTTTTGAGAAACTAGTAAGTAGTTTTCGTAAAACAGTGTTAGAAGACGACCATGAAAAGGCTGAATTGAAACGAGAAATACACAAAGTACGTCAGGATAACAACCACATTAAACAGCAAAACCAACACTTGCTTTGGAGGTTGAACCGACGTGTCACACCTGATGATATAAATAAGAACGAAATTTATCTAGTTAATAAAATTGATATTTTAGAAGAAGAAGTACGACGCCTAGAAAAGTATGTTCAAGTTTTACGTTAAAAATTGACACCTACTAAAACTGTGGAAAAGTCAGAAACAGTTTCCTAATCGCGGTATAATTGTATATACGGAAGCCGCCTTTAGGACGTTTCCATTTATCAAATCAGCTCAACGGCTTATTTTAAAGAACAACATGTATAAATTCATTATAGCAGCAGTCATTGTTGTGGTAATGGGGGTACTGGTATTGAACGCTAAGTACGGTCAACCAGTGGAGGTAACAAATACTAAATTGGATATTGGAACATCTACCGTGGAGGCGGTGGATTGTATGAGTGTAGTAGGGGATGAGGACGCTTGTAAGGCAGCTCAGGACGTTATTGATAGAAAGGCCGCCGAAGCAGAGTTAGAAGCCCTAGAAGCTAATTTTGAGGCTCTGACAGCTACTTATGAAGCAGAAGAAGCAGCGTACCTAGAAGCAAAGAAACAACTGGAGTTAGAATTGGGAAGCTATTGAAGGAAAGAGGAAAACATCAAGCGATTGATTCGCCAGACGTTTCCTGAAGCACCTAATACAGCCGTAGCAGTAGCGATGGCAGAAAGTGGGTTGCGTATGGTGCAGTCAAACCACACCTACCCTAAAGACATGGACGGTCAACGTGCTGGTAGTCGTGAAAAATCATTTTGTATCTACCAAATTCACGAACCAGCGCACCATGCTACAGCCGTCAGACTGGGGTACGAAAACTACAAGACTGACATTCAGGACTGTGTAAAAATGGCTCGTGTAGTGTACGAGCAAGCAGGACACTCGTTCAAGCCCTGGACGGTGTACACAAAGAGGATGTACGTAGCGTACTTAAACTAAACACAGACCCCGCAAGTAGCGGGGTTTAGTCGTTGTCACTATCATCAAACGTATCGTAGTCAGGCAAGTCTCCACAGTCGCACATAAACTTTGTATCACCACATAAGCTACAGGTTTCTGTTCGGTTAAAGACTTCATCCCAATTGGGTGTACTATTCATATACTAAAAGTATAACACACGGAATAAACAAAAAGCCCTCATGTTGGAGAGGGCTTTTTGCGTATTATACAACGTAGGGTATATACTTGCGTGACTTACGCCCGGCAAGCAGATGGAAGGTCGCACTTCCATCACTAGTTATATTACTTGATTTTCTTTGAGAGTAAAGAGACGACTGTGGATAGTAATGATGCTATCTGAGTGAGCATACCGACCCGTTTTAGATGTTTATCTTTTCGTGACTTGTAGGCTTGTCGTAGGTAGGGAGCAATCTGCATGAGCGCCTTTACGTTCTCCCGTCCTGTCTTGCGTCCAATGTAGTCCCAGTCACCAGCGCCGTGTACAGCTCCAGCGTCCCAGTCATATCCAAATAGTTGGTTAACATCTATCTTGAGTTCACTCTTTACTACCCAGTCAAAGCTGTGCATAAGTTCATGGTATAGAGTACCGAATGTGTTAGCGTCATTCTTCTTGTCCCAGCGACAGAGTTGGAAGGAGTGTTTGTTGTAAAAGCCTGACCAATTTTGTCCCCAAATTCCTTTGTATAAAAAGTTGTCAGAGTGAACCCACATGATTACGTTGTCTGTTCCGTAGTCAGTGTATCGACTATGCACCTCGTTGTTTCGGTCTTTACGGTACTTATGGGTAGGTTTTAGGTTGCCGTCACTTTCTACCATTGTTGGTACTTGTGAAAAGTCACGCCTCTCTACCCAGTACTCATGTTCAATACCTGTGTGGCTTCTAAAGAACTCACTGAACTCCTCTAGTAGTTCTAAGGCTTCGTCTTTGTCAATCTTAAGGTCTATCAATACTACTGATCGCATACAATTACTTCAAATTTAGCGTCTTCTGCTTTATTAAACTTCGTTATCTTCACAAATGGTAAAGGATAGATGTTAACCCATTCGTTCGCACCGTATGTTCCAGGAGTTTCAAATGGTTCATCCCATCTAGTTGCATAGGTTGCCTCTGATGTACCTTCTTCATACGCGAATCCAATAGGGTTTGTGACTGAACCTCGAATAATAGTAGTCTCTATTACCTCTTGATTATAGAACTTTATCACCTGTCCCCATGTGTCACCCTGGATTCCCCACCGTGGGGTACGTTCTGAATAATATGTAATGGTATCCTCCCCTACACAGATAGGTTCTACTGCTTCGTATGGTTTAACGTCTACGTACCAGCTAAAAGGTGTCAGGTAGGCAGCGAAAAAGTACACCAGAATGAAAGGCATCAACCACGTTATTCGCACTGTCCATTTCTGTAACATCATCTTATTACTATTAAAGCCATTAGACCTCCAATAACGGCGGTCAGCATTACCGTTACCGTTCCGTATACAAGTTTCTTAACTGGTTCAAACTCTGTACGGGTGACATACGATTGTGCAACTAGTGTGTTGAGTTTGGTGATTGCTTCTTTGATGTAACCAATATCAGACCGCATCTCTGCGTCTGTAACTGCACTCTCTCGGGTAAACTTATCAAGCTGCCTTTCTAGTGATTTAATCTCTTTTCTAATTGAGTCTTCACCTGCCATACTAGTAATCTTGACTCGGGTTCATCTTAAAGTATGCAGCTGCGATACCTAAAACAAATAGTACAGGGCTGGTAAATGACTCAGGTACGATACCTACAACAGCCTCAGTACCTCCAATGAGAAACATGAGTGCGATTGTCCAGTTAGTTCGTGACTTGAGGGCTTTCATACCTACTATTATACCACGTCAACCTTGACCACCAACTTTATCCTGTCCTTATATTCCCCCCGATACTCCCTCCAGCCAAAGGTGCGGATGAAACCAAAGATCGTGACAGCTAGCGGCATGATACGCCTACGCCAGCCGTAGCTTTCCTGTTGCATGATGACCTTGTATTCATGGTCGATAAACTTACGGGTGTAGCGGTGCCAGGGGTATGTGTCCACCAGAAAATCATGAGCAAGGGCTGCGCGTATATCCTTTTCATCGTAGCGTTTGAATATCAGGTGTAACGGCCAGGGTACACTGTGAGCATTAAATCTGTACCCTTTTCCTATGTACAGTATATCCCCGTTATGTAGTACGTGGGCTACGTCTTGGTTGAGGTAGTAGCGGCGTACTTTGTCACGGTCTGTGAGGATGTCCATGTTACAGTCGTGAGAAGCCAAGGTAGTTTGGTTTGGTGAAGGCACCACCAGCTGCCGCATCTGTTAGCTGAAAATCGTCTATGTTTAAGTCTTGGCCAGCCGCACTTACGTCAAAGTAAATATTCGTAAAGTTTCCAGCATCCGCACGAGCTACGTTAATTGCTGAAAGCGTCGGGGAAGCGGGTTTAGTAGCAGAAGTAGAAATGTATAGCTCAATATCAATGTTACTTCCATTATCTGTATAATCTGTCCACACATAATAGTCTACATTTGAATCCAAATTTACTTGAGTTCTTGTCTCTCCCCCGCCGTGAAGTATCGAAACATTGTTTGCAGTATTTGTTAAAAAACGAATTCCGGCTCCCATTCCGTTTAAAGACAAAGCGTCGCTAGATTCAATTGTTGTCCATAAACGTCTACCAGCATTGTTTAAAGCTGATATTTTGTAATAGAGTGTAACAGGGTATGTTAAAGTTCCATGACCTTGTGTAACGGCACGAGCGTTGGCAGCAGCAGAATCTCTACCCATTCTTAGAGTATTAGATTCTATTTGCAAATCTGTAGCTACCTCCTCGTACTCAGTCCAGCCACCACCAACGGTGTTGGAGTTAGCCCTATTAAAGTCATCAATAACAACGTCAGCCATACTACTTAGTTACAATAGTCGCCTTAATTGCTGCTACTGTTTGTTTAGTTAGTTCTTTAGCTTCTTCTGCTTTCAGACGTTCTGCGTTTCGTTTAGCGAATTGCCCGAAGAACTTTTCAGATACAAACTCATCAAACTCCTCAGACACAAAGTCTTCACGTGATTGTGGGTTAGGTAGGGTTTGTTCACCTACGGCTGGTGTAGTTTCTTCCATTGTATCCATGTCGTATTCTGCTGGGATATAGTCAGGGTTAGCTACTACTGTTTGGTAGCCTAAATCGTCAGCAAACTGGTTGATAACTTCTTCTGGTTGGGTAATTGTTTTTGTGATTGTGATATTAGTCATGATGTTTTAATTAAGCGTATACTGCGTAGTCTCCTGTGGCACTTCCGTAAATTGTACCACCGATATTTTGTAATGTTACCACTAGCACGTTGCCAGATGCGGCTGGAGCTGTTGGTGCTGCACCTGTGGCATTATCTAGCCATGTGGTGGTCGGCCAGGTAATTGTTCTTTGAGCGCCGCTATAAGTCAGATAAAGGGTAATAGACTGTCCTGTTACACTGTTGCTGTTAGTAAAGGTAATGTTTGAGTCTAGGTTGCCGCTAAAGTGTGTAGCAGTAGCCCAGTCGATAGTTTCTGTAGCTCCGAGGTTTCCAAGGGCTGAAACTGTGCCGACGCCTTGGTCGTAGTCGATTCGGTCTACTGTAGTAGTTCCTGTTAGTGTTGGTGAAGCGGTTGGTGCTTTAGCGTTTAACTGCGTCTGGATATTAGAAGTAACCCCGTCTGTGTAGTTTAGCTCCGCTGTAGTGGCTGTAATGCCGTCTAGGACGTTTAGTTCAGTGGCAGTAGCGGTTACTGCTGCTAGTTTAACGTAGTTTGTATCTGAGGCATCAATAACTTCATTACCCCCCACAGTTAAAGTTCCATCAGCAGCAAGGCGCATCTTTTCTGTACTAGCTGTACCACCACCAGACATGGAGTTCCACACGTATGCAGCACCAATATCACCAGCCGCAGGTGATGTATCATCTACCTCAACGAACGAATTAGCAATTTCAGTATTATTATCAACGCCATCATCGGCGTAGTAACTAATCTCTCCGACACGACTGCTATCTATAACAATCGTATTACTACCGATAACAGGGTTTCTGCTTTTGAAGAAGCGTAGGTTGGGAGACGTTGCTGTTGTTGCGGTCCATCTTCCAATAGTAAGACTTGTGTCGGCAGCCGAAGTACCAAGAATCTGCATAGCAGAGTTATTCCCTATTGTCACATGATTTGTATGACCGATAACCATATCTATACCGTCTTTGAGAATTAAATCAACACCATCAAAAGTGAAGTTAGCGTCACCCTCAATCGTTCCATCACCTGTCCATACACCTATTTGGTTATCCACTGGTGTGCCGACTTTAGCTACATTAGCCCCTGTTCCTATACCATCTAGTTTAGTCTTGTCACCATCTACAAACGCACCCTCAGCAAGTTGTCTCTGTAGGTTCTCATCTGATACTGCTGTGTCTAGTTCTGCCTTTGTAAATGAACCAAGAACGGCTGCGTTACCCACTGAGGTTACGTGGCCCGTGAGATTGGCGTTGGTGGTGACTGTGGTAGCAAGGGCTGGTGTCAAATCTGCCTCTAGGTTAGCCTTAGTAATCCCTTTCGCTACTTCTGATACATCTGAGGTATCACCCACCACGAACACGTCATCGACTGCTAGTGATGTTAATGCTGTTAGTTCTCCTGGTTTGCGGTCACTTGCGTATGCCATAGTGTGTTAATTATACCATTATTTTAGACTAGCGTTCACCCAACCTGAACCGTTGTAGTACATGATTCTGTTAAACTTCTTCGTCCCCACTGTTACGTCGTAGACTAACCGCCATTGTGTTCCGTCCCACCATTTCGCTGCTGCTATAGTGGGAGCTTCTGAGTCAATGAACAGCTTGTAAGTGCCTCCGATAATGAGGTCATATAAGTCACTGACTTTAAGGTTGAACTGGCTCATATTAAGACGCCCTTTCTTCTACTGATACCACACCTTTTAATAAAGCGGTTACATCATCAGCGTCCGTTTTGTTTTCTATCCATATCTCAATCCTATCGTTCTCATCTAAAATAGCGAAGGCGATGAAGGAGATATTCTCTGCTCGACCTGATGCGTTCATTGTGACCGTCCCAGATTCTTCAAGGTCTACATACCCAGCAGCAGAACTGTCATATTGTCGTACAATCGCATTTATCTGGTCGCCAGTGCCCCCAGTCAATGATATGTTTCCGCTTACTTTGACTTCAATCCTGTTTGTAGAGTCGTACACAAAGGCGTTGTTTGTGGAATGTGAGAACCATTGTTCGTCTGCATACGTTGTTGTCCCTGCTAACTTAACTGGTGTATTAGCTCCTGCGATTGTAGTTGTTGTTTCTCCTGTGATTACCCATCTAGCACCTACATACGTGTTCCGTAGTCCTTGATTGTTTCTGAATCGAGCCTTCACACTAGACCCTATTATGTTGGGTAGTGGGTTCGTGACACCATTAAAGTTGGCGTTGATAAGCTCGAAGCCTCCATCCGTAGCAATGTTTGCGGCTGATATATTAGAAAACTGGGCATTGGTTTGTCCATCCATGTTTGTGTCAGAGAGGAATCGTGTGTTTATTACCAGTCCTGTACCAGCCTTAATGAATGTTCCCGACCCAAAATTCCTAATAAGAGTTGTTTCAATTCTAGCTCCCCCTATCCAGTTACCAATTAACGTCAGTCCGTCTGTACAAGAGAACACCCCAATGTTTCGCATTAAAAGCTGTCGGTATTCATCTAGTTCACCAAGAGAGGTGCATGAGTTGAAGTTCACAGTGTTCGCATCCATTGCCGCACCATTCCCTTGATTGTCTAGGTCAAACACTTTAGAGGAAGTTCCTGATGTGGTTATCTCTAAATCAGATAGGAAAAGGTTTCCTGCTGTTCCAGTATCTACAAACATGGTGTAGTTGTTCTCTGTTGAAGTAAGAGATGAGATACCAAAACCAAGACCTAAGATGTTAAGACCTGTAGATGGGACTGTAATTGATGTTGTCCCCATGTCGATAACACCATCAACCAAGTACACTACTGTACTACTAAGAGTCCCAGATAAGTCTGATGCGTTTCTAACTATTATTTCTTTTCGAGTAGGTAAGTGTGACATATTATATTTCTATCCAATTAGCTCCGTCAGACCTTACATGGCGTGTCTCCCACTGACTAACAATGGTAATCATAAGTTCTCCGTCTATGGTTTCAGAGCCAGTAGCGTCTAGGGTGACTGTGCCTGTGCCTGAGTTCTTAATAATGTACTCACCAGTGAACCCGACAGCGGTAGGTAGGGTGATGGTGAACGTGCCACTACAGTCGAGCATGTAGTCCTCTAGGGTGATTGTGTACGTCCCAGTCACCGCTCGATAGGTGTACGCATTAGTGTCAATCCAAATGTCGTTGAGTGCGGGTGAGGTGGGTGCGGTATCTGATACGGTTATCTGTGGAGTGACGCTGATAGTCGGGTACTCCATGTTCGTCTCATCTATGGTGACGTTGTTCCCAGCTCTGAGCTTACGCACTACTTGGCCATACCCACCGTTCTTCTTGTCGATACGCTTCAGCTCGTCTTCTAGGTATGCGACAGTAGCGTCGTCGATGAAGCCATCAGCTCCATCTTTGCCATCGACACCACCCTTGCCGTCTTGACCATCAACTCCATCACGCCCATCTTTGCCGTCTAGACCACGCTCTCCCTTAGCACCAGGAAGCCCATTCTTACCGTCTAAGCCGTTTTTACCATCCTTCCCATCGTTTCCCCGTTCCCCCTTTTCTCCTCTCTCTCCTTTGAGTTTCTTAGTCTGTTCAGCTACCGCTAAAGCCTCCATAACAAGTGCCTGGATAGCTTGTATCTCTTTCTCTGTCTTGGTTTCTAACTGGTCTAGCTGGGTCAACAACTCAACATCCCCGTTATCGAGAACCTTAGCGAGTCGTTCTAGTTTTTTTAGTTTATCTGGTGACATGGGGATAGGCTTGTTGTTATATTATACCATTTATGTATGATGTTTATATATGAAACAAATTATCGCTTGTTCACTGTTAATACTCATGGCACCTATTGTGCTTATTGGTGCGTTATTCTACGCATCAGGACGAGTACTAGCTGCACTGATTAAGTAATCCCCACCCTGCTCTTGCAGTAGGTGGTGTGGGGTGTATAGTGGGGGTATATGAAATTTGCAATTGACACAATATTTTTCTTTACTTGGATTTCAATCACTATGGTTGCTTTAGGGCTTGAATCTGTAGAGAGTATCATCGTCTGGATTATAGCCACCGTTTTAATGATGCACAGGATTTTAACAGAGGAAGACTATGAATGAAAACGACGAAAGATTTTTGTACGACATGGCTTGGTTCTGGCGGGCGAAAAGAGACATGGAGAGGTGTTCATCTTTTGACCGAGAGAGGTTAGCTAAGTTCAATCCACAGCTTCTTCATGCTTGGGATAACTATAAACTAGCTTGTTCCACTTTAGACAACCTCACCAAAGACTAGTTGGAATCCCTCCATATGTCTTCTAATTGGTTTTTCTCCCTTATTGCCTCATCAACATCTTTAATATCTAGTGTGTAGTGTTCTTCCCCCGAAGGAAACTCGTCATTTATTTCAAGTTTATTTTCTTTTACTCGTATCTCCAGCACGTTGTCGCCGTATCCCTTAATCTGCTCATCTGGTTTATTGCTCACAAAGAACTCACCCTTATTCTCTTTTGAGAAAGCACCACTTTTCTTAAAGTCTTCCAAAGGTGAATTTGTTCTGTGATACACAGTAACGTACTCCTTGTCGGGTAATTGCGCCTTCACAAACTCCTCAGCACTCTTATACTTCTTAGCTTCTTCTACTAGGTCTGTGCCTTTGTTGTTAGCCTGCTTCCAGATGTCTTCTAGTTGGGATTTGTAACCTTCTGGGAAGTAGCCGAACTCATTAACATCATCCATTGCCCAACGAACATCTTTTGCTTTTACTTTCTTAGAGAAGACCTTAAGGTTGTTACCTTCAGCGTGTGATTCTGCATATTTCTTGGAGAACGTTGTCCAGTCTCCATAATTCCATTCGTCTTTTGGACTTGCTCGATAAATTGTAACTTCTGCTTCTGGGTTTCCTTTAATCTTTTTTAATACAGCAATACTCTCTAAATCTTCAGGCGTTCCACGACTTCCGTACCATTGTGTGTACATGTCTTCAGGAATCATCTGCTCTCCATCCACTTTTTCAGTTAAATTGAAAGCTCTCACACCATCTTCATTTGGACTATGCCCATAACCGTAATCTGGTCTAGTGGTCTTTGCCTTTACAAACTCATCCAGTGTCTTTCCCTTAGCTTCTTCTACTAGGTCTGTAGTTTTAGTCGTTGCGGACGGTGCTTTTCCCGCGTATGGGATGTCGTATTTCTCAAGCAAAGCCTGTGCTTCGATGAAATCAGTATCACTAAGTCCGCCTGGTGTCTCCATACCAGCTTTAAGACGGTCTAGTTCATCAATATCATCTAACTCAATGGTTGAACCACCGGCTCGACCACCTTTTGATTGCATCTGAGTCATATCTACGTCTTTCAGTGCCATTTGAACACCATCACGCACGTCATCTGATACTTTCAGAGTCTTTCCGCTAGATTTTGCAATCTCGTCCGCTTGTTTTAGAGCCTGTTTCCTTGCTTGTGGTGACATTGACCCTAAAACCGCAATACCCGCACCAGTTAGACCTTCCTCGTCTACGTATGTCATCAGTACGTAACCTGCTGTACCTGCTGCGATTGCTCGGTACACGTCTTCTGGGTCTATTCCTTTGTCAATAAGTTTCTGAGCAACTGCTTCAGTAAAGCCTCGGACATCTCCTGAGAATATCCTAGCTGCGTCTAAACCTGCTTTAGTTACCTCTTGTCTAAATAGATTCTTCTGACTGTCATTTCCAATAACGTCAGTAGCTAGTTTCATAGCCAAAGCGTCGTCCATTAGGTCGATTCCTGTATATGCTTTGACAGTGTTAATGAGCTTCTTCGCCTCTCCGCCACGGCCAGACAGTACCAGTCGTAGTAGATACTCACCCCCTGCCGCTCTATCTGTGTATGATTTCAAATCTGCGTAGGCTTCCATAAAGTCACTGTATCGTGCCAGTTCTCTTGCTTCTGTTTTACCTACTGTTCTAGCCGCACTTTTTGCTATTTCAGCTCGAACAGCTTTAGATAAAGGGTCTACACTGTTAGATGCTTCTCGTGCTGACTTGTCAAAATTTATCTTGCCGTCAAACTTCATTCGTAGGTCGATAGCGTTCGCTACAGTAGGCGACTGTTTGAATGTCAACATGTCATTGTACAAAGTTTGTAGTGTGTTGATGTCTGAGTTGGATGCAGTTTTGGCAATTTTACCTGGTGTGACACCTATCTGTCCGTTCTTTATGGAAAGGTTTAGCTTCGCTAGTTCACTAAGGAAGGCTGATTCTATACCAACAATATCTTTCTTTGTATTCCCTGTAATCTCATCAGGCCCAAGTTTGTAGGTAGCAAGTTTTTGTCGGGTGTTACCAATAATACCACCAGTTTCAGTGAGTCGTTTATTTAGTCCTTCCAAAGCATCATCTGCTCGGTTTGCACCCAGTGTGTACGGTGAATCCACCATGTCGTCCACGTTACGCATGTGAGCTTGGTCAAAGTACCGTTCTAATGTTCCTGGAGCCATTTCCTGAATACGCTTCTTCTCATCAGGCCGTACACCTGCTAGTCTCTCTCGGAAAGAAAGTGATGCCTCTGCCGCTGCCGCTCGTTCTGCTGGTGTTAGGTTTGGGTCTTTGGAGATTCTTTGCAGGTCAGTCTCAACTTCAGAGAATAACTTTTCTGGTGTTTGACGCGCAATCACTGGCGGCACACCTGGTGGTGTGTCAACACCTGGTACGCTCTTACCTGGAGTAAGTCGTGCTGCTTGTCTACCTGCAAAGTTTGCTGTTGTTGTAAGTGTACCAACAGTTCCACCTGTTCCTGCGATAGTTCCTGCAATCTCACCTAAACCGGAGAAGATACCAAGTCCTTCTTCAACAATTCCCCCTGGTTTTGTTCTTTTTTCTAGCTCTTGGATTGGTTTAGTTTGTCCTAAAGCACTGATACCCTTTCCAATACCTTCACCGATCTTCTCACCAACTTTTTCAGCCGGTTCACGTACCTGTGAAGGCAGCATAGCAAAACCTCCTCTAACTGGGGTCATAAACCCTGCTGCTGTTGCTTGTACCCCCCGACGTAAAGGTGTCTGTCCAGCAAACTCTCCTGTACCTTCTAGGTTTTGGTTGATGGTATCCACTGTACTGCGACCCACCTCTGCAAGGCGGTCTTGGGTACCAGCAAAAGACCCTTGGGTTTTAGGTGCCTGTGGCGCAGCAGACTTAGAAGTAAACACACGCGCAATAGCCTGCTCTTTTGTGAGACCTTGTGCTTTTAAGCGCAATAGTTCTTCTTTTTGTTTATCTGTCATAGCACTAATAGTTAAAGTTAATAGCTGGTGTTGTTGTCTTTGTATTCCACAAATCGTTCACGGCTGACGCTTCTACTGGGTCGAGATACCCGTAGAACACAGCCTGCTCTACTGTCAAGCCATTTTGCTGGATACCACGTTCAACCATCTTTGTAAGTCTCTCTCTTTCTTTGAGCCAAGATTCTTGCGATTGGTCAAGATTACCAATAGTTGTACCTTCACTTCGTAGAACCTCAAGGTCTTTGTCCGTGAGTACTCCTGTCATTTTGTCCAAGTTTTCTACAAGGAACATGTCAGATAGTCGGTTAGCCTGGGTCTCAAAGTCAGCGCGTGACGTTCCTGCTACTGCTTCGCCACCAGAGAATAGAGCAGCAGTTCCTCCTGCTATTCCACCTAAGATACCACCAATAGCAGTACCAGCGATAGGCACTACTGAACCTGCGGCTGCTCCCGCAGCACCACCTGCCCCTACTCCAGCCAATGTTCGGCTGAGTGCGTTCTTTTTAAGACCAAACCCAACCGCAGATGAGAACCCTGGTGTGTCTGCCGTAAGGCCACTAAGCACTTGTTGCAGTCCTAGTAGGGATTCTGTTTCTGGTGAACCTGCACCCATCGCTCCACCTGCACCTACAGCCAGGTTCCACGTTCCTGTTTCATAGTCGTATTGGTATAGTTTTCCGTCTACAGTTTGTGTAGTTGGTGCTTTTTGTGCCACTGCCGCTACTGGCTTCCTTAGTTGTGAGGTAAACGCTGCCATGTCTTGCTCGAATGTAGGTGAGCTTGGGTCAATAGCTGAGATACCTGTGATAAGTCCGTTCTGTCCGTACTCAAGAGCCTGTAGTCCAAGTTGTCGTTGGTAGGCTAGGTTGGCTTGTTCCACACCAAATGCTCTGTCTTGTTCTTTGGTAGCTGCATCTACTCGTCGTTTCTGTTGAGCGTCCAAGAAGCCGTAGATTGAAGATGCCAAGGATGTTTTGTACTGATACTCAGCTTGTGCGTCTGCTGACTTCGCTGTGTACAGCTGTCCTAGGTAAGTACGTGCAGAGTCTAGGTCCCCTTGAGCTGCTGCAAGCTGTGCTTGGATAGGTAGTGCTTGAATAGCCGCTTCTCGTCCGATACGCGCTTGTTGTCCACCAATGATAGTGTCTGTGATACCTCGTCCTTGTCCTTCTAGTCCTAGTTGTGCGGCGTCACGATCTGTGGTAATAGACGTGATTTGATTCTGTAGTTGATTTACAAGGTTCTCTTTTGGTCGTAGTTCTTTCTGCATCTCACGAACAAAACTCTCTTGTGACGGTCTATCGGCATTAAGTTGCTCCTGAGTCCCCATGTACGACTTGAACAAGTCTTCAAATCCTTTCTCGCCTGTTGTGTCTGCGGCAGGAGGTGCTGTGAAACCAGTAGCGGGGTCATATGTCCCTCCTGTTGCTCCTGCGAGCATGGCGTTTATTTGGTTTGATTGTCCAGTCAGGTCGGTAGCGACTGGTGCTGTTGGTGGCTGGTATGCTTCTTCTTTATTTCCTATTGAATCAGGCGTAATAGGTCGGGAAGCATTGTAGGCGTCGCGGTTTTCTTTTGTAATAAAGTCTTGTCCAGCGATCTCATCTAGTCGAGAACGTGAGGTGTCACCCTTACTAACTGATCCACCAGTTTTCTTCAACGACGAAGAAAGCATTTTTCTAGCCCTTGATGCTGTCTGGGATGCTGTCTCTCGACCAGCTGATGTTCTAATTTTACGTTCGGCCATGTTATTCCTATATTATACCACTTTTATTACTAAGTCTGAGTCCCTACAGTTGTCCACGTATCCGCTGCCGAACATATTTTCAATACTCCACCATCCTCTACTATCTCACCTACCTCACACGTTGCTGGTAACGTGTCACCGTTTGGTATCTTCAACCTAGTGTTGAACCTAGAGTACTTGTTAAAGTCCTGTCCACCCTCGAAGTTGTTACGGTGATAGGCCGACTCTAGTGCTTCTAGTCGCTGGGTGAGCATGTTGATTTGTTCTTGCGGATTCATATTACGGTGTGTCGTTTACAAGTGCTGTACGCTCAAAGCCAGTAATTTCAGCCCCACCGTCACTTTCTAGTCTGAACTCATATTCTCGTCCTGATGCAAACGCTAGACCAGTTGATTCAATGTTCAGGAACGTATGAGAGATGCTGTTCTCCATAGAGCATGTACCAATGAGTGTCCACGCTGATGCACCGTCTACACGATAGCGTGCGGTAACAGTTTGTCCTGCTCCTAAACGTGCATGAGATACTCGTAGTTTCTTTAGTGTCTTGTCTGAGTACACTTCACCGAAGTTGGACACTTGGCTTTCATAGACTGAAGTGAAAGCAAATGTCTCCACATCGTTAGTTTTGTCTACCGAGCCGTCAGCACTGTGGGTTATAAAGAAGTAGTTAGCAGCTGTACCAAACGACTGGATGCCGTTAGTATCAATATTCTCGTCAATAATATCTAAAGTAAGCGCAAACGGGTAGTTCACGTTCTTGCGACCAAATGACCAGATGCCCTCGTTGTACTCAGTCCCCGCTGAGTTGGTCATAATCTTAGCTGCAAAGAATAGACGGTTGTTCTTCACCGCCTTACTTAGTGGGACTGACTTACCGGTTAGTGTTTCAGTGAACACCTCTTTAATCACTTGTGGTGTCCCACCTTGATATACTTGGATAACGAGAGAACCCTTACCGGCACCAGTGGCGTTGTTGAGGTAGCGGTCTGACACCCCCACAATCATACCCTCAATAACTTCAAGGATACGTAACTCACCCTCACCCCAGTCAATAACCTCCTGTACGTCGTCCGAGATAAGGTTCCATAAGAACACCTTGCTCGTTCCGTTAAAGGTAGATACAGGCGCACATCCGATAGCGAGGTAGTTACCGTAGTTAGCTATAGATGTAATCTTGAAGTTGGTCGGTAGAATCAGTACGTCATCTTGAACAGTACCACCAGCGTTCACTCGAACCAGTTTGTTGTTGTACGGTAGGTATAGATTGTCGTCTTTAGCAATAACTCCCTGTGCTACAGAGGTGATAGTAGCCACTGTACCGGCTGTATTAGTGATTGTTGGTGTCCCACTAAGCAAACCCCACTTAAACACCTGTGTGGTGCCTTGGAAGCCCCATAGATAGTCCTTATATTCTACAAGGCAGCCGTTTTTTACGGCACCATCACCCTCTGAGCTGGCTGGAAGTGTCCAAAGACCGCTTGTAGCGTCTGCTTTGAAGACAATCTTGGTCAATCCAGCTCCAGTTTGGCCTAATCCGTATAGTTTAGCACTAGCAGACGCGTATAGGTGGTCTTGCACAGCGTATTGCTTGAGGTCGGTAGCTGAAACGCTGGTTGTAGTGTCCGCTTCGAGTGAACGATACGGTACGAGACGGTTAGGTTGAGAAAAAGCGTCGAAGTGTTTGGTGACTTGAAACTTGGTGCTGTTCTCCTCTCGTGGGTCATCTGATACGCCGCCTGAAAAGTTGTTGAAGTTGTAGGTGACTGTTTTAGACATAGTATTCTGTTACGATAACGATACCACCTGTTCCCGCTCCTCCAGAGTCATCTGCTGACCCGCCAGTATAACCACCCGCCCCGCCTGCACCGTACCCTGTACCTACTTGTTGGCTAGTTGTGTTCTGTGCCCCATGTCCCAGTATAGAGCTACCTCCAAACCCTCCCATAAAAGAAACTGTGTCTGTGGATGACTGAGAACCATCTTGTCCTGCTATATTTATGTCACCGTTTGATGCTGTTCCACCTATTCCACCGACAGTTTCATCTGCTCCACCCGCGCCACCATTAGCAGTAAGGGTTGACCCACCAGTCACAGTAAACGTTGTGTTTCCTCCGGCATCACCGTTACCAGTAGTCCCTGCTGAACCAGCTGCGCCAATAGTCGCTGTCTCAGTTGCTCCTAGTGTATCTGCTGCGATAAGAACTTTGGCGTATCCACCACCCCCTCCTCCTGACCCACCACCGTTATCAATACCTGCTGCGCCACCACCACCTCCGCCAACCGCTTCAACAACAACATACTTCAACCCCGATGGCTTAGTCCATGTAGCTGGGCTACCGCCCACCTCATATACATTGACTACTGGTGCGGTGCTCCCAGCTAATGTCTCGGGAGTAACAACCAAAGAAGCACCTGTAGCACCTGTAGCAGTTCCTGCATCTACTTCTGCTTGTGTAGCAATCTCAACAATACCTTTAGTGGTTTCAGTAGCATTAACGTTACCACCTGCATCCACATACGCCTTGACTGCTTTCTGTGTAGGTACCTTAGCGTCACTGTTGGCAGCGAGTGTGGTGTCAGTGTCAAGAACACTAGTCTCAATCTTGTCAGTGTTGAGGTTGTTGAAGTTATCGTTTATGTTGGCTCGACTGTTAGTGATTAAGTCGCCTTCGTTGATGTTTGTGATTGTTGCCATATTAGTTGTCTAGTCTTATTACTGGTGCACCATAAAGCCCGTCTGTCACTGAGGCTAAAGTCAGTGTACTTGGTGGTGTGCCGCTAGTAATTGTGTATGTCCCCTGTAATACGGTTTCACCTGCTACGTCCCCTAGTAATCCTGCTCCTGAGGCAAATGGCGCACTAGCTAAATAGACGTAGAGTTGAGTGAGTGTTGCTGAATCCGCATTTACCATGAACCAGTAATTTCCTGCCGTCACAGCGACGCTTGGGACAGATATAGAAACAATAGAGCTTGTTGAATGACTACCAGCCGAACTAACTGCAAACAGTTGCGTTTGACCATCCTCACTATACATGGTGATGTCGAAGGGTGACGTACTGACATTTAAGTAAGTTCTTAGCGACACTTTATTTACAGTGATGTCAAATGGCACTTGAAGCAGACCGACATATGCTGTTGTGTCTGTAGGGTCTCTGGCGTCAGCGGAAGCGATACCTGTTGGGGATGGTATACAGTAATTTGTTGATGGCACAGTTGCTCCAGCAACTTCTGTATCAACATACGTCTTGACCGCTTTCTCACTCGGCACTTCTGTATCACTGTTTCCAGCTAAGGTACCATCAGTAGAAAGAACCGATGTCTCCAATTTATCCGTATTAAGGTTAGTGAAGTTATCGTTAATAGTCGTGCGTGATACCGCTCCACTGTCTGATGTTCCTAATGTTGTGATTATTGCCATATTACGGTTTTGATACGTTAATTATACCAGCGTTTGTGTTCTGCCAAGGTAGTGACTCTTGCCACGGGAAGGTTCTGGTAGACCAGATGGGGTCTGTGCTTGATAATGCTACGTTGGTAAACAACTGACTCACCGCCAACCATGTCCTACTTTCCGTTGCCCAAGTAGTCTCGATGGTTGCCCATGTCTCACCAACCGACACCTTGCTTGAGTTGGTCATACCACCTAGACCTAGCGCACCAATAATGAGCTTGTATACACCGCCTACTAGTAGGTTGTACCCAGAGCCGACGTTCAACTCTGTCTGTGGATTCTGTGTGCTTGGCTTGTCTAGGTTAGTTATTGCCATAATTATCTATTGTCTTGTACGAACGGTGTCATCCGTCTGTTCATGTCGGTGTTACGTGCTTCAAAGTACTTCTTCATCTTCATTTCCTCTTTAATCATCTCGTTGGACATGTCCCGCAAGTTCTCCAGGCCTAGTGACAGCGCACCGTCATAAGCTGCTGCGATAACGAAGCCACGGTGTAGTAGCGGTGATACACCTGGTTCTTTCGTAGTGTCTGTAGCGGCGAAGTAGCTGGCTGTTCGTTGGAAGTAGAACTTCAATCCTGCACTCACACTGGTAGCTGGTTCTGGGTATAGACGAATGATGTTATCGGCAATCTTGTCATACTGGTTAGGTAGTCCTGCTGTACTCTGGTACTCATCTAACGCTTCCTTGATGTTGGTCTGGTCAATCAGTTCTAACTCACGGTATGAGCCGTCTGGGTCTAGTATGTCAATACGAGTTAGGTTCAAGATGTTGTTACCTTGCTCGTCAGTCAGGAATGAGTAGTCGGACTGTGAGGCTGTGAGGTCAGTGGTTCCGATAGGTAGCTTAGTGTGGTTGGTGTCATCCCACTGGAAGTTACGGTCTGCTGAGATAGCATAACCAGTCACAGTGTCCAAGTAGTTGTTGACTGAGTTTACAATCCGATAAGTTGGGTACTGGGTAGCGTCAACACGCATCATCTGACGCGCTTGTTCTACTATTCCTGTGTTGTTTGTGTTATCCGAGAAGACCATGTTGTGTGTTTAATAATTATTTAATTACTGTAGTCACCCACCCATCGAGTGAGTGAGTGTAACAGTCGTTAAGCTGTTGTCGTTACTGGAGTCCATGTTCCTGCTGCGTCTGTAGCGATGTACAGTCGAGTAGAAGATGATGAACCATCTGTTCGTACATAGAGTGAACCTTTAGGGTCTGATGCACTAGGTGCGCCAGCTCCTGTAGTTACCTTAATACCTCCTAGTGTAACGTTTTCAAATGAAGGATTTAATCCGTTTGCTACTGCCATATGTGTTTCGTGTTACTCATTAGTGAGAGGGTTTAAGGCTGAACGCTGGTGGGAACATTCAACCCTAAAACCTCCCACCAAGTGAGAGGTTAATAAGTGCTATGCGAGTGTGATGTCGATAACTAGAGTAACTTTTGGTGCCCATAGTTTGAATCCTACGTAACCATAAGTTGCTACTTCCATTCCAGTTTTACCTGAAACCATCTTTTCTTCTGTCTTTGTTCCTCCTGGTAGAGCTACTGTAGCCATGTTCTTGACTCCAGCAACTCGGTGTCCTGCGTTAGTCCAAGTCTTTGTTCCAACTGTAGCGTCGGTGAAAGTACCAGTTCGTACAACGTAGATGTCTACTCCCATCCACTGTCCAACTCGTCCGTTGTTTAGAACGTTGTCAGCGAAAGTGAATCCGTTAGTTGCACCAGCTTGGTATAGACCAACCATGTCAGTGTTTTCAAGTACTACGAACTTTCCGTTGTATGAATCTGAGAAACCGTCAACTTGTGAGTTGATGTTAGCGAAGATTTCATTAACGTTAGCTGCTGTAGCGAAGCCTCCTGCTGGAGTAGTGTATGTTCCTGTTCCGTCTTCACAAAGGTTGTTAAGTACAAACTCGTCAATCTTTTTAGCAACATTGAAAGCCATTTGCTCTGTTCGTGCTGCGAATAGGTCGAATTGTGTAAGTGACTCTTGGAAGTCGTGGATGTGTTCACCTACGATGAACTCGTCAGTTACAGTCAATACGTCATCAGTTGTAGTGAAGTCAGCTGGACTGTATGTTCCTGCAAGAGCTTGTACAACAACTGTTGGAGTTGAGCTGTAAGGAGATTGGATTCGTAGGTTGTTTGATCGGTCAACTGAAGTGATAGCTTCAGAAACCATAGCTCCTCGTAGAAGGGTATCTAGAGTAGCTGATCGGTATTTGTCACGATATACTCGTGCGGCGATAGTGTTAGCCATTTTAAGGGTTAGATTAAGTTAATATAACCCACCAGTAGCTACTTCTTACCAATTCGCATCCTCGCTAGTTTTGCAATATCTGCTTCCGATGATGGCATGATACCCTTTTTGGCATCTGACATAAGTCGTTCATCTGATACTGTTCCACTTGATCGTCGCCCTGTGCCTGTGTTCACAGCCATAGCTGACTTTCGGATTTGTGCGTTCTCAGCAAGAGTAGCTTTTATGACGGTTGACTCTAGTGCTTTGGCAATGGAAATTCCTTTGCGGTCTGCATAGTCTAGAATCTCGTCTAAGTCCTCTTGGGTGTCAATGTCAGCATTGAAGATAGCTTTCTGGTCAAAGATAGATAGTTTCCCATCTGTCCTTGGTGCTGCTGCCTTCTCTGCTTTCGGTTTTTGCTTTGCTTTGATGATTGCTGCCTCTGCTTTCTTAGCGCGAGCTTCCCAATCAACTTCTTCTTCAGTCGTTTCATCTTCTGATTCGTCGTTTGATTCGTCAGTAGTTTCTTCAACTTCTTCTTCTGGAGTTTCAGTAGTCTCCTCTACAGTTTCTTCGTCGTAATTATCCATACGCTTGGGTTATTTTAGTGAAGGCATTTTTATCTTCCGCCTACTCGGAACTTACTAATATTATACCACGTTTACTTACTACTGTTCTTCTTCGCTGCCTCCATTGCTGCTTCCAGTTCTTTCTCTGTTTGTTCAGCGATAACTTGTAGTGAACGAAGTCCACCCTCTAGGTGATTAAGCATAGTTTGGTGTGACGCTACAGCTAGTACTCGGCCTTCAGCGTCTAATCCTTTAAGGTCTAGTCCAGCCCATGAGTCACGATAAAAGCCCACTGGTGTTTCTGATTCACCTGTCTGTAGGAGAATCTTCCGTAAAGTGATAAGACCTTGTTCGTTGTCTTTGAATGTAGCTTTAATCCAAGCTAGCTCGTTGTCATCTAATCGTCGAAATTTCTTTTCCACCATAGTGATTTATTTTTTAGCTTTCTTAGTAACTGACTTCTTGATTGCTTCTAGCTCTATATCGTTTTCGTCAGGTATTTCTTGTGGTTCTTCTTCCACCTTTAGACCGTAACGAGCGAATAGGGCTTCTTTCTTTGCTGCGTACTTCGTCGGGTTTTGCTTCTTGTATGCGGCAATAGCTTCTAGCGCTGCTGCTTTGTCTTCCTTTGAGATTGGTGTGTATTCAATACGTGCCATAATCTTGTTTTTAATTGTTTGTAATAATTTCATAATTGGTTCCACCCCACCATATTATTCTAGTTGAGGTGTACCTGGTGCTTCTGGTGCAATTGGGGCAGAGGCTCCCATTGATGCTCCTTGTGGTGCTGGTGCTTGTTGAGTAGTAGTCAACTCCATTGGTGAGAAAATGTCTGTCTCCTCTAGGATTTTAGCGAGTACAAGTCGTGCGTTCTCGATGTCTCCTAGCTGTGCAAGTTTACCTAGTGTGTCGTTGAGGTTAGATAGGATTGCTTGCTTATCTGATTGTTCGTTTGTGACTTCAATCTCTACGTCCCATTCAAAGCCGTCAAAGATTTCTTTCCATGTCTTTTCTGATAGTTCATCAGGTGCAAAGTATCGGTTGTCACCTAGTGACTTCATCTCACCTGCTACCTCTCGTTCTCCTTGGGCTGGGTTGTATGGCGCTGGTACTTGTGACATGTCGTCAGTCTCCAGAGCCTTGATAACTTTCTCTACTGCCATTTCATTGAATCGACGCTTTGCTTCGTTTGGGATATACAGTGAGTCAATCTGCTTGATACTCATGTTGTCGAGTGTCGCTACGATCTCTTCCTTGGTATCTAGTTGCTTCTTGATGTTCGGGATAACAAACTCTCGCCAGATTTCTTCTAAGGCTAGTCCCTTGTTTTCTGCCATTAGCTCGAATAGTGACAGTCCTTGAGCTGTGGTGATTTGTACTGTTCCTAAGGCTGTTCCAGATGGAGGTGTAACTCCTCGTGCTGCGTCTGGTGTGGATACAATGTCATTACCTTGGTTCTGCCAGTCAACTTTACTGTTCTGTAGTGAGCCGATGTCATGTGATGTGTTGGCGAGCTGAGTCAGAGGTTGGTTTACTTCATGGTACAAGATAGTACCGTTATCCAAGTCGCCTGTGTTCTTCCCTTGGTACGCTGGGTCAGAGGTTTGGAATACCATCTTAGATGCCAACTCTAGGTGATCCTTGATAGCTTTCTCGTTATGGTTCACCATCCACTGTGCTTCAAATAGGTGTTCAACTGCACCGATAGACATTACGCGACCATCTTGCTTGATGAGGTGAGCGATGTGGTATGGGTTCTTCTCTTGCCCTTTGTATAGTGTGAAGTCTAGGTAGTCACCGTCCTCTGTAGTATCAAACGCACAGATATGTACTTGCTGTACGTAGATTTCTTCATCTGCTTCGTTCTCAGTCAGGAGTGACTTCGGTAGTTCACCGTGAAGTTCGTATACCTCGATGTAGTCTGACTTGTTATCTGACTTGTCGCCACCGATAGTCTCTCTGGCTTTCTTAGCATGTTCAATCAGCGACTCCACTTGGTCAGCTTCGAATAGTTTGTTCTTACGTAGTTGAGCTGGTGTCCAGTAGTGCTTCTCGATTACTGGATTACCGTCAAAGTCGATAGCATCTACAATGAGACGATTCCATGGTACAACCTTAGCTACTAGCTTGCCGTCTTGTTCTACGAACTTAGACACGGCTGAACCGTAACGAGCCATAGCCAGTCCCCAGTCATTCAACCAGACACCAAAGTTAGCTTTACGCATCCACTCCTTGCTCTTGGCGTTGGCGAGCATCGCTGTGGTGTGTGATGATGACTTGGTTGACTTGATACGAATGTTAGATCGGTCAATGTCAGTTGCTCGATACCAGACGTTAGATGCAGCGGTGACGATATTGAAGAACGGCTTGTCCCGACCTAATGAGTCTTTCTCACCAGATACGTGCTTACTGTTGAGGTAGGCTTCAATCTTATCGATGTTTTCTTTAGGTGAGAAACTGACATGCTCACTGATTTGGGTATCAGAGTTAATGTAGTCTTGTTCCTGTTTTCGTACTATGTCGAGTGCTGTGTGCATGTGTATTGAAGTTGTCCACCAACGTCATTTAATAAAAGAATTAGTTTGTCTAAATTATACCATGATTATCTGGTATCGTTCATGTGTTTAAAGCTCTGCCCTTTTAGGAACTGTTGAGCTGTTTGTGCCGCTCTCTCTGCCCGTTGCTCTGACTGATGAGGGGATAGTCTAGCTGTTATCTCGAAGTACATCCGCATTATCCATGTGTCACTATCATCTGGAGACCGACCAAGCATCTCCTTTACATCTTCTTTGGGTGTAGCGAATCTCTTACCATCACCTTTACTGGCGTCTTGGTAGTATGGCAACTCTTGTAGTATGACCTCCTTGCCCTGTCCTTCCACTTCACTTGCAATCTTATGGTTGTTCACTAAGTCAGCCAAGGTGAAGATGCACTGTGAGCGCAGGTTTCTATAGTCACTGGTTAAGGGTGCTTCCTTGGTGTAGTGAACGTGAGGTAGTGAAACTATACTCTGGTCAGTCTTGATTGCAGCGAATGATGACTTGTAGCCTATGATGCCGTCTAAGAGTGGGTCATGTGGTAAATGCTCTCCAACACCAATAGCGTCCACTAAAACGTGTGAGAATGGAATTTTGTGGCTCTGAGCCTCCTCTCTAATCTTCATCTTGATACCCTCACTGTTCAATCGCTCATACCCGACCCGCTTGTATTCAACCAAACCTTCCCAATAAGAAAACACAGTTCGGTCAGAACCATCACCGGCAATGTCTACTATCAAATACTTACTAGTTCCTCTATCTATTGAGTTACTGAATACATCAACCAGCGCAGAGTAGTTGAATAGTGCGCCTTGGTCTTCGACATATTCAGCTAGATACTCTTGCTTGAATGTGTCGTATGCTAGTTCTGCTTTAGCTTTATCTATCTCACTGTCTAAAACGTGTGGGTTGTCGTAGCTGGTGAAATGAAACGTGCGGTAGTCGCTATCTTTCTCAGCAAACTTCTCTAGCCGTTGCAAGTTACGACTGTCACTCTTTGGTGTACCAATGAACGTAGCACTACCAGCGGTGTCAGTGAGTGCTGGTCTGAAAATCTCTTGCCACGATATAAAGAAGTCACGTAGTGTGTCCAACTCATCGAAGACAACATGGTGGAAGCGCATACCACGATAGTTCTCTCGGTTCTCCCAGCCACCGATGTAAATAGTTGATGTGCCACCCTCTGCTGTAGGTACTCTAATCTCTAAGCGTGCCTCATTGAACTTAGCGTCTATGGGTGACAACCTCCGCTTGAAGTCTTCCCAGACAATAGCCCTGGCTTGCTTTTGTGTAGGTGCTAGATACAGCACGTTGCGGTCATTCTTACTGACAGCACGAAAACTACAGTCCTCGATGTTGAACGCAGTCTTACCACCTCTACGTCCTGCCCTGATGACTTTGAACCGAGATGGTGAGTAGCCTATCTCTTTTTGTTTATCGTGTAATTGCATATTGCCATTCAAAACCCAGATGTCTCTTCCTCTTTCCTTTACAGCAAGACGAGATGTGACTTATATTAAATCCTTTTCTACCTGCACAAGACATACTGTCCCAAACACGCACCACCCCTCCATCTTTTATCTGCTCAACGGGAATTGAATGTATATTTGTTTTACCAAACTTACCCAACCAATGTTTAGGGTTATCTGTTTGAAAGTATCCAGTCCTACCGAGTGTCCTGTAAGCATGTAGGACATTATCGCTCTGAGTACACCACTCTAGGTTTGATAGTCTATTGTCATCCTTAATACCATTCTTGTGATTTATCACTGGGAGTTTATCTGGGTTAGAGATAAACGTCATAGCTAATAACCTATGTAACTTAAAGCTTTTTTTTTCTTTATCTCTACAAAGGTCAACATGAATATACCCTGATGAATGTTTATGGGGGGTTATCTTTTTAAATCTACTGAAAACCTCTCCTTTCTCATTTATCCAGTGACTTCCACTATAGCCTGGTATTTCCTTTCTCATATCTATCCACCTTTTAGAGCGCTATCAAATATTATCTTTAAACTTTCTCCGTCTACTCCTGAGATTTCTGAGCGCTGAGTAGCCTTACCAAACAGTTGGTCGAATAAGAACTTAATCATATCTTTATCTGGCTTGCTCTCTCCATCCCCAAAGGCAAGCATCTTAGCTTCCATGATTAGTTGATCTCTTTCGTCACCGTTAAAAAAGTCAGTGACACGTAGTTTATTAGTTGTTCCCTTTGGTCGCCCATTAGGATTGTTGGTTTTGTTTTTTACAGTATTAGCCATGATATATAATCTATGTCAATATTGTACCACATAGTATGCCGCTACCGAGGATCTGCCCCTCGTGTGTGATAGATAAAAAAGAATGGAGTCGTAAAATAGAAACAAAAACTCTATCACTAGTGAGCCTTTCCCGTTATGGGCTGCGTAGGGCGGGTTGCCTACCGAATGTCGTATTGTCAGTACGATAGGCTATGGGTGTATTATACTACTTTGAGTCTAGTGTGTCTATACGTGCTTTGGCAATCTCTATGTACTCTGCTTCCATTTCAATACCGATGAAGTTGTAGCCGTTTTCTTTTGCTGCTACCCCTGTCGAGCCTGAACCCATGAACGGGTCAAGGACTGTTCCACCTTCGGGAGTTACCATCTTGATTAGGTAGGACATGAGGGCGATAGGTTTAACAGTTGGGTGGTTGTTTGCTACTGGTCTATTTCTATCTAAACCTCTTGCTACATCTTGTGTATAACCCTTTGCATTACTCCCACCTGGTCTTAATTCAAGTCCCTCACACCCCTTATTCCTCTCGCTCTTACTTGCCTTTGCTTGGTAGATTATAGATTTGAAGAAACGAGATGCGTTGCCTGAGTCACCACCAATTCCGTCACCATTTCCCTTACCCAGTATTCCGTAAATACCCTCTCTGTTCCCAGTATTCTTATTCCCCGAACCACTCTTCGTCTCAGGAAAACACTCTCTTACTTCTTCACTGTTGTCGTGGATTAGGTTTGCTGGGAAGCGGCCAAGAGTTTGACCATATGTCTGTTCTTGTTTTTGTCCACCAGACATTCTTGGGTCCCACCCATTCTCTGTTGGTTTTCTTCCGTGATTAGTCACAACATCCTCTGTCCCCACCCTACTCTCATCTATATTAATCCCACCTGTTCCATACTTTAAGACGTTCAGGGCTACTGTCTTTTCTGCTAAAGGTTTACGAGCCATACAGATAGGTTCATGTGCTGGTTTAAGAGCAGTTCCCCAGCCTTCCCATTCTGAAGTGCCTTTGGATGTATCAGTCATTCCACCACCATATCCCTTGCCATATACTTTGTTTTTATCATTTGGGATATATGTAGATTTTCCCCTCTCGTTCCCCTGCAACTTATCTACCGCCTTACCTATGTTGAGAGATTTCGGAAATCCGCTGCCATATACCCATTCAATCATATCTCTGATTTCAAATCCTGCATCTTCAATAGCAGTAGCCATGCGGTGATAGGTTCGTGTGCCTGAAAAAGACAAGAGGTGTCCACCTGGTTTAAGGACTCGCATCATCTCGACCCAGAACTCAACTCCTGGAACGCCTTTATCCCATTCCTTCCCCATAAACTCTAGTCCATAGGGCGGATCGGTTACGATAGCGTCTACGCTGTTGGCTTCTAACTCTTTTAATTTGTCTAGGCAGTTGCCATGTATAAGTTTAATCATAGTGTGTCGAGTAGTTTTTTATAATGTTCTATCTGTTCTGTGTACCAGTGTCGGTCTAGTTTAAGTGACTGATGACGGCTTGCTTTCATTTCTTCTACATAGTCATTTCCCAGTTCTTTTTTAAGCCGTTCCTCAAAGTCTAGTGGCTTCCCATTTCCAAACAAGTTACAGCCAGCGCATTGGATTCTACAGTTATCTAAATGCCATCGAGTTGCGAGGTACTGTCTTGATACAAAGTGACCGCATTGCATTGTTTTAATTGTCCCTGGTTTGTTGCACGTGTAACAGGTGTTATTTCCGTTATCGTCTGAGTGAGTTGTGCGGATGTATAGAGAGAAAACCTTGTCTAGCTCTTTTTTGAGTTGTGCCTGGGTCTTAGACTTCTTTTTATTCGCTTGTTTTGCCACTTTAACGGCTTTTGTACGCGGTTTAGGTAATTTGGGTGCGGCTAGCTTCTTTTTAGCTAATTTTGCGGCTTGTGTGGCTTTTACCTCATCGAGTGTTTTTTGTTTAAATCCGGAACTTTTCATGCTTTTAGTATACCATCTAGTGAAAGGCAAATGGGGAAGTCGTAGTGCCAATCTCTACTCTTCTATTCCCAAGCTGTTTGGTTAGGTCGCTGTCCCCCATTTATATTCCACTTAGATGTACACACCTATGGTCTTGGTGATGTGCTTTCACCGAGACAGCAAACCTAGCAATTTGCATTCGTAGAGGCTCCTGTTGGACTTGAAGAAGTAACTAGTATTCTTCATCTTCCATAAACTCGGTGACAACACACCATCTATTATCTTTCAAGGTACTTGATGAGGGGCTGGGTGTAGGTGGCAACGTGCGTGGTCACGCATATAACTTATACACACCGTTCCAGGTCAGCTCACTTAAGGCTGTAGTGCCGCCCGCTTTGAGAACGCTACGGGGCTTTCTTTCGCTATATAAATGTGTTGCGTCTTGTATCTTACTGGCAGTTAGCTCAGCACCTACACTCAACTCCCCATCTCCCTTCATACTACTCGATTGTAGTGGGGGTGTCTAGGTTAGTTATCAACAGGTCAGACTAACTCAAAATGTAAATTAACACCGCAAGAATCACCATTATGTTCGCTACTACGTGTACTTTAAGAGAAGTCTTGAAAAACTTTGCATTACTGATACTTAGTTCTAAGTTTTCTTCCATTTTATTTTTCCATTCTTGTTCGTTCATACCCTAATTATTATCTTGATAACTTTCCCAATACTGTGCTTCTTGGCTCGGCCATGTGTAGCTTACTCCGTATTCCTCGGCTAGAAACTTACTAAACACTTCCCAGCTATCTATCATCTCTTTGTTGGTGAGGTCTGTGGTGCTAGTCTTGCGGTACATGGTATAGACAATCGACTTGTATACCTCTTTCATCCATTCCATTGTGATAGGTGCTTCGTAGCCTTCTAGGTCTTCTATGATGGTGCGCCTTTGGATCCCTTGCTGCTCTAGGTCTGCTGCTATTTCAGTTAGTGCTTTGTGTAAGCAGCGGTTCATTGTGTTGCTGCGTTGTTTTTCAGTTAGCTCTGTCATGTGTTAGTTAAAGGCTTTAAACACCTCTGCTTTTACCGCTGCAAATTGTTCCTCTGTCAGCTCACAAACTAAAGCGTCCGTGATTGTATTTCTAAGTGGCATGTTGTCTGACATGTTTCGACTCATTCCGCATCGCGAGTCATCTTGCCATTGTTTATATTCTGATTCAAAGTTTTCGTTTGCTTCTTTCTTTTCTATGATGATTTTGTATTTCATAATCGTATCTTAGTTGTTAAGTGGTTAGTCTTTTATATCTATTCCGTAAGTGTTTTTAATTTCCATCGGTGTCATGTATTTATGGGTTTTTACCCAAGCTACATTTTTTAGAATTTGTACCGACGGTTGATTGTCTCCGCCTATCTCTTCTCCATTTACCAAACGAGAGGTACATACTCCTTCTTTATTATAGGTTTCTTCAATTGTTACATAATCTGTTTCCATATATTTACTACCCTACCACATCTTTTCTTGTAAGTGTTTGGTTATTAACAGCCTTTCCGTAGTCGTTGTATTGAGTTGCGTATGTTTCTTTGTATATCTGTTTTAGTTCTTTGTAGACTTGTTCTGTTGTTACGTTGAATTCTTTGTTCCAGTTCATGTTTGTTTTTAATTAGATACAGCCCCTCTATTTCCCTCATCCCATCTCTCAGGGTTGATTGTAGGCTATGTGATGTCCAATGATACTCCCTATACACCCTGTCCCTCGTCCTAAGGTTGTTATATTTCTAGTAAAACTAAGAAGAATTAAAGAAAAAGTAACGCGCCGTAACTATTTTTGAGAATGTATGAGAGATTGACTGACGAGCAGATGAGGTACCTCGTTCACAGGGGTCGTGAGAGCGAGGATTTGATCTGCTAACCAGCCAAGTTCCGTCTGTTAGCTATTTGGTATCGCGGATTCTAAGAACCGCGTCATTGGATTGAATGTACAAAAAACACCCACTAAAAAGCGAGTGCCTTGTTTTGAATACTATCAACGCCAACCCAAAGGTAGTTGAATGACTTCCCGAGAGTTGGGTTAGCTGTGACAATATTCAATTTTGTTTGTATTGAAGTCATTCATAGATAATTATACTATATCTATAAATGCAAGCAACTACTTTTCCACAGCTTTCTTCTTCGGTACGTTATACCAGTGCCACAGCGCACAAAAGTTCTTAGAGTTAGCTAACTGCTTGTAGTGAAAATCTAACTCGTCAGTAGCTATGTGTGCCATCTTAGAAGCTACGTAGCCTGGAGTGTATGGCTTGTACCCCCCAGCTTTCCTAGATTCATTGAGACGAGTAACAAAAGGTTCTATAAGAGAAGCTCTGTTGTTAGTGGCTTTACTGACTGGTTTCTCAAAACGTGAAAAGTCAAAGCTGACTGTTTTTTGTTTTGGTATGGTGTACTCGTCAAATTCTTGCATTACTGCAATTTTAGCATGTGGCTAAAAACAAACTCGCCACAATAGCACAAACCTGTGGACAAGTGCAAGCTACAGCTTTTTTATATCCTCTGTCAAAGTATCTACTGTCCTTTTCAGTTTAGGATTAGAGACAAGCTCACAGCCGAGGTAGCGGTCAGCTTCTATAGTTACTCTGTAGCGTTGTCCGTCTACTAGGATGATGGAGTCGAGTTTCATATTAAAACTGTACTTCAAAGTTACAATCCTTGCAGCGTAAAGTCGTCAAATTATAAACAAGTGGCACAGCTTGCACGCTACTAACTTCTGACATCTTTATTTTTTGAGTTGCTGTAACATCAGGCATGATTACTTTTACCTTGTCACTTCCACATTTATCACATTCATACATGTCCAATAGTATACAACACTATAAAACAAAAAATCCCCTGGGTTGGGGACAATTGTAGAGTAGTTGTAGAGTAATTGTAGAGTAGAAACCCAAAACGCTACTGCCGTAACAGTAGCGTCCATCAACGGGAGGCACTAAGACGAAGTGCTTATTTATAATAACACAAAACGCCCGTTAAGGCGCTTGGTGTGGGGATATGTTTTTTAGATTTAGAAATCAGGAACGTCTAATTCAGTTAAATCTACCTGTGTGTCACTTGTGTTTTGCGATTCTGTATCTTCTTTTGGCTTAACGCGTGCAGCATCTTTTTCTGCTGCTGTCAGTGGAGCAAACTCACCTTTAGCAAACAGGAACTTGTCGATGTTTGAGTATGTTTTATCTCCACTTGTTTTATTTACTGTACCTACTCGACACTGTTTGCCGATAAAAGCATTTAGGTCTGCACCAGTGATTCCCTCTGCTTCTTGCTTTTGAGATAGTGACTCACCTTGTAGTGCTTCTGTAATTTGGTAAAGTTTGTTTTTACCTTTTGATGAAATGTACAAATAGGTAGGTACAAAGTTTTGAAAGATATTACGCCCCCGCAAATCTGTCTCACCATCACGACCCTCTAAAAGTACAAATTGAAAATCAAGTACAGTCTCCATAACAGGCTCAAGGTGCATGTCTTTTTTACGTGCTTCTTTTGAGTCGTATGATTCTACTTCCCGAGAGTTTACGTCAAGTAGCTCTACTGCGTAAACATCTTCTGGGAACGGCTTGTATTCTTTTGCTTCTTCCTTTGGCATCGTCATTGTTGGTTCTAACATATTATTGTTTTAGTTATTATTACATGCGTTGTTAGGCAGACGCACCCCTGCCAGTCGTTACTATACCATTACTGATAACACGTTTGTTACTGTCCCAATAATAGCGCAAAGAGTAATCATCACTCCTAGTGCAAAACATAGTATAGCGTTGCTGTGGTCTTTTGGTTCACTTTCGTAGTGTTCAAATGGTTCGGTGTATAGGTTATTTTTCATTTTGTTTTGGTATTATTATTGGTAATTTTCCGTTACGAATTACTTTAACTGCACCTCCATGTATTTGTTCAATTAAATGTAAAACCATGGCTTGTCCAGATTCGTCTAGTTCGACTTGCCAGACACCGCCACTTTTGTTTTCTATTCCTACAAAGCAACGTCCTGATGTTTTCATATCTAGTCTACTAATCCAACTGTATAGAGCATATCTTGTATGACTTCGTTCCAGTCTTTGTTAATAATGTCGTTGTCTTCTACGTGGTAGGTGCGTGATACGCCGTCCAGGGTGATTGTTAAATTCATTAGAATGGTCGTGCTAAATCTTCTGCTGATAATCCTTCAAGTGCAATCTGTGGCCACCGGATAGCGTTGTACTTTTCTTGGCGGCGTACTGGGTTGGTTACTGCTCGGGCTGCTGCTTGGGCTGTTCGTTTGATGTCTAATGTTTCTGCTCGGGTCTCTTTGTTTACAATGTTGTAATAGTCTTGATCCATGATGTTTTTAGTTACCGCGTTCCTCATCTACTAAGTTGTTAATGTATTCATCGTAGTCTCGGCCTGGATGTTTTGCTTCCCACCGGGCTTTGTCTCGTTTGTATATTTGATCGTATGTTGCCATGTGTTTTGTTTCTTATTTCTTTTACTCTTTAAATATAACAGGTATTACCAAACGTGCAAGTATTCTTGTTACAAATGTGTGGATAACTCATATATAGTTTATCCACAGGTATTTACTAGACACGGTTGCGGTAATACTACAATGGTGTATTATGACTAAGTAACCAAATAGATATGAAAACAAAAATTCAAGTATATAACAACGACTGGCAAACAAAGAAGCTAGTCATCAAAAACAAGACAGTACGAACATTATCAAACGGAGTAGTAGTGCCTACATGGTTAGCTATGACTCGTAAGGCGGTAAAGGGATAGTATGAAAATTGGAGACATCTATACAAACCGAATAAATTGCTACATGGTTGTTGACGCAGGTGTAAACAAGAATTGTAAAGAATGCGGACACTTGGACTATAGACAAGCCATGGTTTGCAGCGCAGACGTAAATAAAAAGACTGGCGAAATTAGAAGTATAAATGTTTACAAACAATACCCATTTAGTTCTGTTCCACCAAGTCTAATTCCACTAAAAGTTTATCAACAATTAGAAAACTAACCATGCTAGTACCACACTCAACCAAAATCAGACCCGATCAAAAAGACAAGCTACAAAAGCTAGCAGACAAATGGGGTATAACCAAGAACGCAGTAATTATCAAACTAATAGACAAAGCTAGAGTATGAACGAACTAGAACGCCTTACACAAATATGTGAAACCATTGGCGCGGTCATCCAGGACACCAAAGACATGGACCACTACGAATACGAACGAGTACAGAACTACATTAGCAGCAAATACGGGGTAGACTTACCTCTTAAACAAGTAGAGTAATTACAAGCAATAAGGAATAGATATGAAACTAGAAAACCAAGTATGTAGCCTAGAGCTAGCAAATAAGTTGAAAGAGTTGGGGGTGCCACAAACATCTTTATACTTTTGGGTTCAGCAAAAAGGACAAAATCCAGCTGTTATTTCTCGAAGTAAGGCAAAAAGAATACTTAGCTGGCATAAACAGATAGTTTCCGCCTTCACCAGCGCTGAGCTGGGTGAGATGTTGCCTTACACAATTGTTGCCGTTGCTTCAGGAGAAGAAAGTAAAGACACCTGGTACCTTGCCGTTAATAAAGCGAGAGAGTGGTGGAATGTTGAGTATAGCAACCTGTTAAATGATATTTATACCCAAGCATCTGAAGACACCGAAGCTGACGCCCGCGTCAAGATGCTGATATACCTCTTGGAAAACAACCTCATTACAAGCAATAAGGAATAGATATGAAACTAGAAATGGTGACAATTTGTAAAGATGATTTAGACACAGATATTTTGTTGTGGCTTTGGCCGATAACTCTGATTTTAGCAGCTTTTATCCTTACTATTACATTTATTATTTACGGATGGTTGTGGGTAGGAAACAAAATTATTGACCACACAATCGGCGATAAATCACCTTTATCATGAACATCCCCAAAGACACCCCAGCGGGGGACTAACCCCGCGTTATTAGTTAAGAAAACAATATGAAAAAACTATTGGAACTAAGAATATGGAAAGCAAGTTTTGACCCTATCGACGACACCACAAAGATAGCAATATACTTGTTTGGTCGTTGGAGAATTGCAATATGGACTTATCAGAATGGAAAAATTAAATAAAATAATATGTTAGCAACAGCAGCAGTAACCCTTACGATCCTGTGTAATAATTTTAACTACCACCACAGCCCTAACTGCACCCCTGCTACCTTTGAGCAGACATATAACGGCTGGCATGGGACGTTAGTTAACGGCTCACCCTGGAAGCAAGAGTACATTACTAGAGACATGATGTTATTCACAGGTGAACAGATGAGGTGGCTAGTTTACAAAGATAAGGTGGTATATTTAGATTATGAACATCATCAAACTACCAGAACACCTTAAAGACAAAGCAAACAGATACGTAGAGCATGAGCTAAAGTGTGAGATACTTAGCAGAGGGGACACGTGGGTATTAGCTAGTGATTAAAGGTATGACATACGAAACAAAAGACAGTGGGGAGCGAGTAACGTACGAAAGTGGCTTTAATCGGGACGTGGCGCACAACAAGCCGAGGTACGATCTCATTCCACCAGCCTCACTCAAACGACTAGCGGAGGTGTACATGCGCGGTAGTCAGAAGTACGGGGATGACAATTGGAAAAAAGCTAGCTCAGAAGAAGAACATCAGCGCTTTATTGCCTCAGCCTTTAGACACTTCGAGCAATGGCGTAATGGTGAACGAGATGAAGACCATGCCTACCAAGCCATCTGGAATATCATTGCGTACGAGTGGCACATGGATAACAAATCCTATGAAAATTAAACACTACGACTTATTCGCTGGCATCGGAGGTTTCTCTTACGCTTTAGACACAATATTCAATGAACAAAAAAACGAACACATCTTCTGCGAGTGGGAAACCTTCCCAACAGCCGTCCTCAAAAAGCACTGGCCAGACGCAACATACTATGGCGACATCGCAGACCTTGTTACTGACACCAACAGCCAGCGAAACAGTAATGGACTTGGAAAAGTTCAAGAAGCGAATGGAGAAGTACCCAAACGGAACGACAATGCCAAATTTAGCAACTCAAATAGATCAAATGACATCACAATCGTCACAGGAGGCTTCCCCTGCCAACCATTCAGTCACGCTGGACGAAGAAAGGGAACGGCAGATGACCGCTACAAGTGGCCAGAAATGTTTGCAGTCATTAGAAACGTCAGACCAGATTGGGTCATCGCTGAGAATGTTCGAGGCCTCGCTTCTTGGAACGACGGCATGGTTCTCGAAACAGTGTGCGCTGACTTGGAAGCAGAAGGTTACGAAGTCAGGCCGTACATTATTCCAGCTTGCAGCAAAGGTGCGCCCCACAGACGAGAACGAGTCTGGATTGTTGCACACACCAAGAACATTAATGATAGAGGAAACACCGGAGAACTTTCGAGCGAGGATGAACAGCAAACGTCCGAACGACAGGAAGAACGGACTGCCAAACTTAGCGGTACAAGTGAGCAGTATGAAAGTGCCACCGTTGCTACTAACGCCGTCAACAGTAGACAGGGGCGAACGAAGCGAGAAAGCAATGGAACATCGGATAGCGTATCGCAAGAGTATAGGGCGCAAGACAGTACCTCCAGGGAGCCTGAGCGAGCAATTAGCGACGGGGACGACCACCGACCTTGGAACGCAGACTGGCGAGAAGTTGCGCTTGCAACCTGCCATGACGGAGTGGATGATGGGCTTCCCCGAAGGCTGGACGGAGCTACCTATCGAGGAAAACCCACCGACTGCATTAGTGCCGCGCAACATCGCAAAGACAGACTAAAGGCATGTGGTAATGCGATAGTACCGCAGGTAGCTATGGAGATATTCAGGGCTATAAAATCTGTGGATAACCAATAGTCAACCCTTAACGCGTGGTATAGTACAAGAGTGAATAAAGAACAAATAATTATCGACGGGTACGAGTCTGGTACGCCAGTTGCCGTTATTGCCAGTAATGCACAATGTGGTACAGCCACAGTTAAAAGAGTCGCTAAACGCCTTGGGCTTCAACACCCAGGGCGTTCTGGTGCCAATTCCGAAAATGCTATAATAGGTACGGACACAAGCTCTTTGAAAGGAGAAAGTATCATGTCTCGCGAACCGACACATGCAGAACTCAGTGCCTTTCAACGGCACTGTGAAGAAAACAACTTGCCCTTCGAGAACTGGAAGGCATTTTGGCACAAAACGAAAGAATATTCCTCACTGTTTGCTAACAAAGCAGCAGAACAGGAGTCAATCGACAACCAGGAGATATTCCTTCAGCGGCTGCAAAAAGCTGCACCTAAGACAAAGAAATCGCCCGTACCCACTAAGACACTGGCGATTCCTGCAAACTTTGATGTTCATATCGGCAAGCATTGCGAACTGATACGAACAGGAAACGACTATACCCCTGACAAAGCGGTAAAGCAAGTGTTGGAAGGACAAGCTGCCCTTTACCAGATGACAAAACCATTTGGGGTATCAGACATCTTGCTTCCACTAGGAAACGATATTGTACATGTGAACAATAATCGAAACGAGACAACTAACGGAACTCACCAGGACTCCTACGGTTCTGTTGAGAGCCAAATGTACCTTGCAGCCGAGTTGTACATTCGTTCAATCGAAATGTTTTCTCAGAACCACAACGTCTGGCTTTGTCACGTACCAAGCAACCACGACAAAGAAACGGGGTGGTCGGTGAGTCAAGCTGTATCAAGATATTTCCAAGGGTCTAAAAACCCGAGGGTTCACGTTCGGGAAGAGTTAATGAGTCAGCAGTACCGCAAATATTTCGTGTTTGGAGAAAACCTGATCATGCTTCATCACGGGGATATGCGGAAAGAAGAAAAACTACTCGGCCTTATAACAGCGGAAGCCAGAGAAGCTGTATCAAAAACCAACCGCATCTACGTCTACCAGGGTGACACCCACCACAAAACGCTTTCAAGGCGGGGTGTCAACTCAGAGGTTGATTTGGAAAAGGATCATTCTGCACTAACTATCATGCGCTCTGGCGGTGAAGCTCGAAACAAACTCTTTGTTGAGACTGTACGTTCACCATCACCAGCAGATGACTGGCACTCTAAATCTGCCTTTCTCAACCTCCCAGCGATTGAAATGTTCTTACACAACGAGCAAGCTCAATTTGGACGCTTCACTCACTGGTTCTAACAACTAAGCACCCTCTTAACTGAGGGTGTCTTTTTTGTTTATGCTATAATGTCTCTTACCTATGATTATCGGAGATACAGTACGAATTACCAAGCCAGACGGCACAGAACACTTATTTCCGGTAGAGACAAAGCAAGACTTGGCGTACTATGAGCGGTTCCCGATTGGAGATTTTACCCTGGATGTATTGAGTAAAATCACTATCCACAGTTTTGCAGATAGCAGTTGTGTTTCTTGCGAGGGATAGTGCTTTACTCTCTGTAACCCCTTGCAGTAAAATTTAACGCGAGCAGGGGGAGTTCTTGAAGCACATAATGTATTACCTCCGAAGCGCAGCGTGGAAGCTGCTTACTGACCCGCCTAGTGCGGGTTTTGTGATAACATATATACAATGTATAGACGTGAACCAAAGGTACACACTCACAATAAATGGCGCAAGCGATACAAATGCAAGCGCAACAAAGGCGACCATACGTATGAGATAGAGTACGCAA
>Ga0208643_1000235_pt1 | contig 37273 bp, 59 predicted proteins | sample VirMetDEL_Nov_12_FD_184516 | JGI IMG/M metagenome (GOLD analysis project Ga0208643, IMG submission 184516) | Aqueous microbial communities from the Delaware River and Bay under freshwater to marine salinity gradient to study organic matter... | ecosystem: Environmental > Aquatic > Marine >...
TCTCCTCCTACTTCTACGTCAGCTTGTAGCTCTATAGAAGATCCAAAGTTATTATTTAGAGCTGCTGAAGCTACTCCTGCGCTTAAACTGTCGCCTTGTAGGTATACTTTAGCTAATACTACTTCATCTGTGCTGCCAGTAAAGCTCTTAGATGTTATATTTACTCCAGTTAGAAGTACATCAGAGCCCTCATTGTTTCTAAAAAGTATTACTGCCGATTCACTTCCTGAAGTAAGATTTGCAACTCCTGTCCCTATTTGGAATGATTTTCCTTTAAGAGCTTGAGATTGCTGCTCTGTTTCAAAAATACCTTTTGTTCTGAGGTTATTATCAGCATCAACTTTAACTTTATTTCCTTTACCTGTTCCGTCTTTTATAATAAATTCCATAATATTCCCTTATATTAAATATGCTGTTATAGCTATTTTTATTGTTTGACTCGCATTTGATGTTGGAGGTGTAAAGTTTACGGCAATAGAGTTACCTTTTGCTAGGACTATTGCACTTGCATCAAAAGTAATTACAGTGGGAAAAGATGATCTTGTAGTTGTAGCAAATGTGTCGCCATTTGTTACAGCAGCCCCTTCTATTCCCTTATATACACTAGCTTCTAGCTCTCTACTAGAACTAAAGTTTCTATTTTCTACTATACTAGCATTTGTAGCGTTAGTTATTAAAGTCCCTGTGCTAGGATTTTTTACTATCTTAACTTCACCTTCTCCAGAACCTCCTGTAGATCCTCCTAGTATGACGATAATCTCTTTAATTACTAGATGCTTTTCCTCATTGTTTTTAAGATATATTACTCCACTTTCATTACCTGTAGTTAAAGTAATAGAGCCAGAGTTTATATTATACGATTCGCCATTAAGTGCCGCATTAATTGAAGTGTCTTTAGATACAGCATCAACATGCGCTCGGTTCTCACTATCTACTTTTACTCCGTATTCTTTTCCTGTAGAATCTATTAACTTAAAATCCATAATTACTCCCCACTCGTTTCATAAACAAAAAGTGCAATATGTCCAGTATCTCCAATGTTCTTAGATTTTACTTTTATTGACATTGTATCGCCTTTTTTTAGAATCATAGCATCTTTAAAATCATAATAAACAGATGTATCGCTGCATATTAAATCTAATAGTTTTTGCCTCCCACTTTCATCTATAGTCATTGTAGAGCTTGCATTATAGGCATCTACTGATAAGCTATTATTAGATGCTGCATTAACAGGAAATGCTGTTTGTAAAGATCCTCCTGAAGTATACTCCGTTTTGAATGAAAATTCAAATAAAGCTTGTCCATTATTTGAAGTAAGAGCTACGTCTTCTTTTCCGCAAGAAACAGAATCTATAATTAGAATATCATCTCCTGTATAAGTTATATGAGCCATAACCTCGAAAGTAGTAGCCGATGTTAATACTCTTTTAAAGTGTAGCTGATATGCACTACCTTCTCTAGATATTTTTGAAAATTCTGTTGAATTTACTGAATTTACTAGTAATCTATTTTCAGAATTTACTTTAGCTTTATTGCCTTTACCTGTTCCGTCTTCTATTATCATGATATCTCCTATTCCTTTAATCTTTTTACTATGTTAACACTTAATGATATTACTTCCCCATCAGTAGCAACTCCGCCACCTTCAGTTTTATACCCCCACATTATTGTCTTATTTTTAGATAGTATATTAGTACCGTTCATATTTCTCTGAGAAGACTTTCTACTATCTGCCGGAAAAGAGTGGTATTGTGTTCCGCCAGTATATGTTAAATCTGAACTAGAATCGCTTGCTTTTACCGTTAAATTAAACTGAGAGTTATCTGATCTATTCTTTTGTACAACTGCGCTGCTAGATATATCTGTTCCATTAACTAAAGTAGGATCAAATACTTGAGTAATGATCAAATCACTAGGAGTTAAAGTATGTGGATCGATATAAATTCTAGTTACTTCAAGATCATAGTTTTGATCGTTATTAGTAATAGACATTAATGCTCCAGAATTAGCTGCTGCTAAATGGCACTCAAAATGGACAATAAACGATTCCCCTCTCTGTGCTGCTGCGTTTTCTGAAACAAGAGATTCGCTTTTAACCTCTAGTTGGTTATTTTCATTTACTTTAGCGGAATTATTAGTACCAGTTCCATCTTCTAAAATCATATTATATCACCTTTTTGAAACCGAACGCTACTGCATCAAAAGCATCAACTCCGGTAGTATTATCTTGTATTCTAATAATTAATTGTTCTTTTGATCCTGCTCTTAATCTAACTCCCCAAGGAAGTCCAAACATTTCAGAAAAGTCTAAAACAGGTATATAACCTTCCGAGTTACCAGAAGCATTTGCAATTCTAAGGGCATCATTAGAATTACCAAAACTAGGCTTTCCTTGACATAATCTTAAAAAATCAAAGTTAGTTTTTAAGGCATTTCCTATTATTATTTCTCCGTTATCTAAATCAGAGTATATAAGTTGACAGCCATTAGTAAGACTTGTTATATTCCCAAACTTATCTGCTGTTGCATTTACATCTGCAATTCTTATAGACAATGAATCTATGAACTTGTCCACAGTAGAATCAGCCTTTATAGTAAAATCTACAAATCCTGCAGAAGCATTAACTTTCATATCAGTACTTCCTGTAGAATCTACAAAAAACTCTTGAATAGGTATTAATATCGTCTTATCTTCTGATGATGGTATTCTTTGATCTATTACTTTTAATGCATTGAATTCATTAACTTTAGTTAAATTTCCTAGTCCTGTACCGTCAGCTATATTTACAGTATTGTTAGTTAGCATTACTAATAGTTCTTTTATTTGTCCGAATTCTTCTTTTATTTCGTTTATATCAGATCTTCTTAAAGTTACAGGTAAGTCGAAATTATCTGGTATATTAGTTATGATAGGATTTTCTGCGCTACCTAGTCCAGTTGTTCCAGAAGTAATTTCTATTTGAGAAGGGAAAAATCCTTTTATTAAATCTGTACCATCAGATATACCTAAATCTACACTTCCATCATTTACGACGACATTTCCTGATCCTATTTCAGTTACAATGTTATCTGAAGCTGCCCAAAGTAAATAGTCTGTAGTAGGTATCGTATATGTTACAGGACTTGCAGGTATAGTGGTACCTGTATCTGCTATTGCTATTGAACTTCCTGTAGTATTTTTTAGTATCTTGCTCATTTAGTCAGTTCCTTGTAACTCTAATCCGCCTACTGCATTCTTTGCAGAACCGTTTATTATTCTCATTGCTAATTGTTTTGCTGTTGCAACACTCCAATTAACTGTAAATTCACCACCTGTAGATGATATTATACTAACTACACCTAAAGATGTCAAGTTAATCCCGTTTCCATCGTGAGAAAGTACTTCTATATCAAATGTTGATGCATTTTGAACCGAGATAAAAACTCTAGTTACTGTTGCATTATTTATATAAACATATCTTCCAGATATATTAGAAGGAACTCCTTCACATTCTAGATATGCATTAGGGGCTACATTCCCCCCTTTACCATACCCAAATCCGGGAGCTGCTGACGTAGCTACTAATTGAACTATTTCATCAATAGCCTCTTTAGTATCTTCAGCTATAAGACCAGAATCTGTGTTATCATATGGTACTTGAGTAGCTACTGGTGTAAATTCATCCCTTTTACTCATTAGGCTCTCTCCGCTATTCTTACAATAACCGAGCTACTTACAGATAATATAAAAACTTTCTGTGAAGATGCTGCTTCATATGATTCTTTAGCATTTTTATATTGTATAAAACCTTTTGTACTAACGTCAGAACTACTAGGAGTTTCACCATCGTCTGCAAAATACACGTAAAATTTTCCGTCCCCTTGCATAGTGATAACTTTTCTCTCTTCTAAGGCTTCTGTAGAGCTTTTTACTTCAACAGGAGTAGAATTGTTTATAGTTACAACGAATGGCTTAGAAGGTCCGTCTAGAGCCTCTATCATATTATTCCTCGTCTTTTGGTTCTATAACTTCTTTTAATTCTAAAATATTACTATCTATTTTAGGTAATAGTTCTTGTTGCATATAAGATAATAATTTAAAATATCCTATAACTTCTTGAGTGTTTACTTTAAACTCAGCTTTGCTTGATACAAAGTTTAAAAACTCAACTACTTTTTTCTTGTCGTCTTCATTAAAATTGTTACTGTTCATAATAAATTCCTTTTTATTTTATATAATAGCATGTTTATAAGAGGGGTGTCAACCCCTCCTTTTACTAAAAATTAACTTAATTCTAATGTTCTAAGTTCAGGAAGTGCTCCTGTTGATCCTACAAATTCAATATCTACTGCTGCTCCAGCTCTTAACATAATAGAAGCTTTTGGAGAAAGAGGATATCCGTTAGAGGCTGTTACACCAGATTGACCAACGTAAACTCTCTTATTATCCATGTTCATAATATGTAAGTACTTTCTAGAAGCTAGCGGAGAAGCTACAACATCTTGTGCTGTACCTGCTACACTTAAAACATTTGCTGCTGAAGCAATTGCTGCATTAGCAAGAGCTGCATCAGAAGTCTCAAGAGCATTTACAATATTAACGTCAAGTGCTTGTTTCCCACCTTCTAAAGTAGAAGTAAGAGCTGTTCCTGCTCCGTCATACATGAAAGATTGGATTGAGTCAGAAGCTGCTGTAATGTCACGAATGTCTAAATCAACAGCGTCTACAGTAATCGAGTTACCGCCGTCAGCAATGTTAACGTCATTTGTGATACTTGTTACAGTTCCTATATCCCAAACACCACCTTGGTGAGAAGTCACAGAATCACTTAAGTAATCCAAGTCTCTTATGTCAAGATTTGCTGCCGTTACTACAATAGAATCATTAATAAGGTTTACATCTAGACCAATATCAAGTCCATTTGTAGTTGACGTAAAAAAGTCTGTTCCGTCTCCTAATCTAATTGAGTCATCAATATGAGATAAGTCTACAGCTATACTTATAGGACTCTTAAGGTTTACATCTAATGCTCCTGATGTTGATGTGATAGCATCTCCGTTACCATCTCTAATAGCAGCATCTACAGCTAATCGATCTACTAAATTACCATCCACTACGGTATCAATTACTTTTCCATCTGATCCTCGTACGTAAGCTCCTACACTGTCGCTATGTGAAATTGATTCAGCATCTGTAGTGTCAAAAACTAATTGTTCTTTCATAAGTACCCTCCTAAAGGTTCATGCTACTTATTAGCATGTTATTTCCAAGTGACTATTTCCATAGTCATATTATTTTTTGTTGTTGTAAAATATATAGTATTTGTGCCGCTTTCTAAAACTAAATTTTCTTCTTCATACACAACACCTCTATTTTTTGTTATGTAAGGACCGTTAGACACATATGATATTGTATATCTTGCTCCATGATCTCTTACATTTATTTGAAATCTTTTAGTGTCAATAGGGAGAGATATGCTATATTCTTCTCCTGCTACTGGCATAGCAACATTAATTATACTAGGATCTTTCCCTATTAAGGAATCTAAATTTACAGATATGTTATCTGCATTAACAGTAACTTCATCTCTCTCTACATCAAAACTAGCCGTATATGGATTGTATAATAATCCTTTTAACTTATTTCCGTTATATATAGGACTTCCGTCAACGTCATACTGTAATTCTACTCCTCCTACATAAAAACTTTCACCTGCATTTTTAGCATCTGCTAGAAACCCAGTAGATCCTACGTTTACTAGTTCAGCTTCTCCAAATTGGTAATACTCTAAATCTACATAACTAGATAATAAATTATTACCTATTACAGAAAATTCAGGTAAATTTCCAATTGCTTTCTTAGAAGCAAAAGATACTACAGAAGCAGCATCATTTAAAGAGAGATTGATACTGTATTCTACGTCTCCAATTCCGGGAGCTGTTCCTATACCTTCTACGGTATAGTAAAATACATGTGTTTTTTTAGATATATATTCTTGTAAAGTAAAATATGTTCCAGCTAGGTCTCCATTATTATCAGCTCTAAAGTTTATTCTATGTCTTGCAGGGTAAGTCGCTTGGTAGTATTCTACTTTTGTAGGTCTATCTTCGCTATCTAGTTCTTGAACAAAATGTGTATAAGCGTCGGATAATATAGTAGTCGTAGCATATTGTCTATATGCCGATTTCAACTCTGAAAAAGCTGCTTTATCCGTTTGACTTCCATCAAGCTGAGTTTGCTTAACATTCCTAAAGTCTAATTTGTTATTTACTTTGTTAAAGCTCATTAAAATCCTTTTACACTATGCTAGTAGTAATAGCTCTGTATGATATGTTTCCTGATACGAAACCTGTATACGCTCCTGAGCTATATGTTATTTGTCCGTTATTGTCTATATTAAAATCTATAAATGAATCGTCTCCCACTGAAGATTGACTAATTTCCCAACTAGTACCTTTATTTATTCCTTCTATTCTAACTTGCTCAAATACATCTGTAGTAGCATCTATGTTGATTGATATTAATGCACTAAAAGATCTAACTTCTAGGCTGTTAAAAGCTAATCCAGAAACGATTGTGTCTGTTTGCGATTCTAGTATTTGATCTGAAGATTCTGATATGTCTCCATTACTTGATCCTAAACCTAATACATCACCTATTTTTATTTTTTTATGTTCATCTACACTTGCATCATACATAACCATAAAGTCTGAAAGGTTATCTATTTCTGTTTGCTCATCTAGCTCTTGTACAGCTAATGATATTAGAAGATCGTTTTGTAAACTACCTCCTCCTTGTAAACCATCTGTAGTTATAATCGACGACTTAGAGTTGTCAACATATGATTTAGTTGCTGCATCTTGATTATCTATAGGGTCTGCTAAAAAAGTTATTCTTTGATTATTCATGTTGATGTCATAACGTAAATCTATTCCAAATTCACTCATTATAGCTATAGTATTATCGTTAGTATCATTTATAACTACATCATTTCCTGTTATAAAAACGTTACCTCTAGATCCTCCATTTACAGTACTTCCTGAAAATACATAAACATCTCCACTTCTTCCACCTTGCACTCTACCTGAACTTAATGCTGCATATCCAGAATCTCCTGAATTTAATGGATCTACTATTTGACCAGACCCTGACCAATAATTACCAGACGAGAATAATTGGTCTCCAAAAACATTACCAGATATTATACTAAGTCCTCCAGAACTCTCATTTCTAGTTGAACCTGAAAATATTGTTAATGGACCAGAAGCTTCTCCAAATATAAGTTCTTTACCTCTTATTACTACAGGAGTTCCTACTCCTTTTGCAAAAGTTATATCAGAAGGGAAGTTGTACTGTCCTGTCGCTAGGTTTGGTTGTAAATTATCTAAGGTTATGTTAGCTTTATCATCACCTAAAGATACTATAAAAGAATCTAATTGAGTGATAGCTCCTTGTACGTTGTCTTCTGATATGTTAGTTCCAGTTGGGTCATATTCTATTGTTTTGTTAAATAAGCTTTGTGTATGAGTTGATGTGATAATTTCACTTTCATCACCTATCTCACCTACTGACATCTTAGATGCTAGAGATGAGTCGTATCCTAAAATGACATCTGTTGCATCAGTCATTTCAATTCTAATACCTGATTGTTGAGTATTAGCTGTGCTTTGTGTTCCATTCTTGTTAACTGTTATATTAGCATCTGCTACTTCTAGTATATCTGTATCTATATATGTTAAAGTTCCTTGTACTGTTAAGTTTCCGGGAATTGTTATGTTATCTGAGTCATCAATTATAACCCCAGAGTTCTTTATTTGCCCTTCTGTGCCATCAAACCTAGTAACTGCGTTGTCTGTGCTAGATACTGCAGTAACCTTCAAATTCAGCTCTTCTTGAACCTTCTGTGAAGACCATAAAGAGTCATTAGCAGTAGCTAAATCGTTCACAGGTCTATGTTCATTTACATCATAATTTAATAATGAGTTATGGTCTATCTCAGTTTCATCTACATCTATTATTAATCTTTCTATAAGTCCCGGATCTTCAACAGTAACTATTACTTTAGGAGAAGCCGCTCCAACTTTTTGTTCTAAAAACTCATGTTGTTTATCATCTATAGACACTTTAAGTTTTTTATCGTCTACTCCGGCTCCTGCTGATAGGTTAACCGTTCTGTAAGTATTTGCCATTTTGTTCCCCTATTAGTGTCTACGTTTAGCTGTCCAAAGTATTCTTTGAACGTCTATGCTTCCTGAAACTACTTCAATCTTTATTCTTAAGTATCTTGTACCTGTTCCAAATATATCTACAATGTCTGAACCTTCTGGATCAGTTATAGTCTGCTCTGAGTCTATCACAGTAGAATATGCTAGTCCATCGTTACTAACTTCTAGAAATATCTTCATTTCTACGTTAGATCCGTTATTATATATTGTTTGAATTGAACATTCTTCTTCTCGATTAGAGATATCAATAGCATCTGTAACAAATGTTGTGTTTATTGTAGTTGGAGTGTCTATTAACTCCTTTACAAGGATCGAATCTAATACATTACTCATTTTTTAACTCCGTTTATTTTCTTCTTTATAGTATCTGTTATATGTTCTACTACATTAGATGCCATAAAAGCACTCACTGTAGCAGATATTAATTCTGTCATTTCTTTTCCATTTATCAATTCACATAACCTAAATGATATTGCTATTATTATAGTGATTATAATTATTATAAATTTTCTTTTTCCTTTAAGCATATTAATCCAAGTATTTTGTAAATTTGTTTATTATCTTATCGCTTCTTCCACCATCCATAAATTCTTCTGGGTAGTTTCTTCTAAGCCAGTGTTCAAATTCTTCAAGCTTTATTATATCACTAGGTCCAAATGTTTTTTCTATTTCCCTAAGATAATCTCTATATTGTAAAAAGTATTTTCTATGTTTTTGATCTACTTTTACATCTGATACAAATAACCAGTTTGTTTTATTTAATATATCATCTCTTTCGTGTAAAATAGAAGCTATTCTATTTTCTCTTGTTTCTTTATCAAATTTAGTTATCTCAACTGTATAATCCGCTTCTGATTTTTGCTTATATAATGTAACTCCCATAGGACCTTCTACTTTTTCTAATAAAGTATATCCTTTTATTATAGTAGGAGTGCTTATAATAAGTTCATCTTTTCCTTTTAACTTATGATCACTTACCCAATTTTCTGCAGATTCTAAATCTTTAAAAAACCCTTTTAGTATTGATTTGTCTTTTCTTGTTATTATTACAGTTATCATATTTTACTTATAGTTAAAGTGTTTTTACTACTGTCTGCACTTATATATCCTTCTCTTGTTGTTTTGCAATATAATTCTATTTTATCTCCGTATTTTAAAGGTAAAAAAGAAGTGATATTTCCCGGATACTCACTAAAATCTATAGATCCAGTTTTTATTTCTCTACTTTGTTCTATATTACCATTTACTATAATCTGTATTTCCACTCCATCACTTGTTTTTTCAGGTTTCATCCATACTGAACACGATGCATTTATTATATGAGATCCAGTGTAATCTACTGTATATGTTCCGTTTTTATTATATAGTATACAATTACCTTCTTCGTATATTAATTTATTATTTGATGAATATCCTCCTAAAGTCTTAAGTATCATAATTTTTATAAATATCCTTTTAAATTATGTTAATATAAAATATAAGTCGCTATTAGCGTCTACAGGGTTAGGAAAGCTAAACATTCTACCTGTTATTACGTTTGAGTTGTTATAAGCTGCTGTAATACTAATTAAGTTATCAGAAGGACCTCCATTTTCAAGCTCGAAATAGTATACCTTTAAAGGGTCTAACTCAATACTATTAAAAACGAAAGTTTCATCAAACGCTGTTGTCTGTAAAGTTGAAGAGTCTTTAGTAGCAATTCCTATTTGTGTTGCTAAAGATACACCATTTTGACTATCTAATGATACTGCTTCATAAAGTGACAAAGTTAATGTACTTGTAGGTATTCCTGATTTAGCTAGTTTTAAAGTTATATTATTTAGTATAGAAATTTCTGGTACTTCAAAAGTTTGAGCTACATAATTAGATTGTCCTTGTATTAAAGTAGCTGTACTATTATGGATTAGCTGTGATAAAGATACATTAGGAATAGTTGAATTGTCAATAGTAACTGATGATCCATCTGTAGTTGCTGTTAGTGTTACACCTGAAACTGCTGATGCATTTTGATAGTCTATAGAAAAAGAGACTACTCCATCTGGTTCTGATCCTGTTACTACATAATTAGCTGACCAGTTTGTACCAGATCCTGCTGGAGTTGCAGACTGTCCTGCTATAGTTGCTGATATGTTTATTAAAGGTTCACTTCCTTGAAAACTGACTGTTATAGTATCTCCTGTCACGGCTATACTAGGGTCAACATTGGTAGAAGAAATAGAAGCAAAGGTTATAGTAGGAGCTATAACTACAGGTACTATAGTAATATCAAAATGACTAACGTCTAATTCATCTCTACAATATAATACTTCTCCATTATCTAAATCTCTAATCATTACTGTTTGAACTTGCCAAACATCTCTAGCTGTGCTTGAAGGATTAAAACTAGCTATTGGAAATGCTCCATCTCTAGGATCAAACTCTAAGTGATTTATTTGTTCACCTTCAGTTTTGTATGTTACAAGTACTTGTGTCCATCTACTTAATTGATGAAAGTATGAATCTTTATTTGATATAACATCAGCCCATAATAAATCTCTATCTAAAGTGATAAAATTATCTTGACCTTTAGTTATATTTATAGGCTTGTTTAATATTCCTGTTAACATTATATATCCTTTTTATTACGTTAAATCTAAATCAAAATATGCTGTATCCAGCTCGTCTCTATCATAAAAAATTGATCCACCATCTTTGTCTACTATTGTAACAGCTTGTGCTTGCCATATATTCCTAGCTTCTGAAGATACTGTAAAGTTAGCTTTTGGTTGTGCATTTGATGCAAAAAATTCCAATTGTTCTGACTGACCCCCTTGGTCTGTCTCGTACGTTACTATAATCTTATCCCATACATTAGTATTATGAAAGTAAGAATCTTTATTAGTAATTATATCTGCTTCTAAGACAGATAGGTTTAGCTCAAATTCATTTGCTACGCCTTTTATTACTGCTGGGAATGTTATAAATATGCCTGTTAACATTATTTTCCTTATAGGTTATTAAATTTTTTCTATCTTATCATTACTCATATATGAAAAACCTGAAAAACTAATACTAGGAGTTTCTTTAACTCCTATTGTTATAGATCCTGTTGTATTTAATAAAGAATCTGAACCTACTGCAGAAAAATAAGTATTAAATACTAGCTGATTAAATGTAATTCCTCCTGTTCCAGATATAGGATCATTTCCTGTTCCGAAATTACCATTAATTCCTATCCAGTTTTTATTCACGTTAGCAAGATTATTATGTTCAAAAAGTAAGCTAATTACATCTCCAGCTTGTAATGGTGTTGCAACTCCTGTATTGGACCGAATTTTTTCAACAACTGATAAATTTTCTGCATATCCATGATAGGATCCATCAGATAATAAACTAACAGACCGATCAAAACCTGAAAAAGGGTTTATAATATTAGGATCTCCTTCTGAAGAACTTGAGAAGACATTGAGAGGATCTGTGGAATTTAAATCTCGTAAGTAAGAAACACTTAATACTTCTTCACCCATTCCATTAGCTCCTGTTATAGATTCTATAGTAAATTCTATAAACCATTTTTCTGTACTACTATTTGCATCTACTAATCTTTTCACACCTAAATAAGACCTTTCTCTATCTGATCCAAAAACTTGAGAATTAAGACCGACATTAGAAATTACGGTTGAAGGGGATTTTTTATTTGTACTGAAAAAAACATTTAACTCATCTGTTAAAGAAACAATAGATGCATCTGTAGTACCACCTAGAGATATAGTAGGAGAAACTCCACTTTCTTCAATCACTCGTATGTCCAAAGGTATTGGTCCTAAAGGAAAACTAGCAGCTTGAGTCGGATTTATAGTTGCACTTGCTGACCAGTGTCTACCTGCTCCAAACTCTCCTCCAATATCAACAGCCTGAAAAAAATTAAAACTAAAAAGTTTTATCTGAGCAAAATCTACTGGTTTAGTTGTAGTAAAATCTACTGTTATTGTATCAAGTGCTTTAACTATTTCTGAATCATTGTTGTCTGAATATATTGTTGCATTTAATAATGCAGGAGCTAAATTTGGTTCTGAGTAAGTAACACTAGTTCCATCAGTAGTAGAGCTAACTTGTACTCCAGAATTTAATGAACTATCTTGAAAATTTATAACAAAAGGTACAGATCCTACAGTATCTCCTAAAGATGTAGTATAAGAAAGTTCCCAATTGTTTCCACTGATATTACTAACGGTTGCTACATTTCCTAATATAGAACCTGTTACATTTTGTATTGTCTCGCTAGAAGTAAAAGATACTGTTATTATATCTCCTGCTTGAGCTGATGCTGGATCAAAATTATCACTTGCAATAGATACAGGAGATAATGTAGGTAAAATAGTATCTATCAATACTTGACTTCCGTCAGTAACACTTGTCACTTGTGTTTGAGATATACCAAATTGATCTTCATAGTTTATTGTAAAAGTAGCTGTGTTTTGTGCTTCTGTTGCTGTTAATGTATAAGATGCTGTCCAATTGTTTAAACTAACATTATTCACTGTAGCTGTTTTACCTATTATAGTAGATGTTACATTTTGTATTGTATCACTTGCTGTGAAAGATACTGTTATTGTATCTCCTTCTACTGCTATAGTGCTATCTATGTTATTACTTGCAATTGATACTGGAGATAGAGATCCTTGGTTGTATTCTATGTTTGTAGAAGAACCATCTGTAGTGTTTGTTACTGTTACACCTTGTTGTCCTAGGATATCCTGAAAGTCTATTGTAAAGCTTACGTTTCCTGCTGGTTCTATTCCTGTTAACATATAGTCTGCTTGCCAACTAGTACCTGATCCAGTTACAACTGCTGTTTGTCCTGCTATAGTTGCTGATACATTTTGTAATGATTCTAAAGAAGTAAATAATAAAGTTATTACTTCGCTGTTATTCACGTTTGCTATAACAGGAGATATGTTTACTAAATTTAGAGTAGGAACTCCTTCTAATGGAGGAGGTAATGCTGTAAAGTCAAGACTAGCAAAATCTAAGTCTTCTCTTTCTAATCTTAAATAACCTCTATCGAAGTCTTGTATGAATAATGCTTGTATTTCCCAATCGCTTCTTGCTACGTCTGTTATTTCAAATAATCCTGTAGTCTGTGATTCTGCTATTTCAAACTCAACATTCTCTATTTGGTTTGATCCAACAGCTTTATAGACTATAAATACCGTTTGCCAATTTGATTGATCATTAAAGTAAGGATTTACACTTACTTTTGGATGTAATAACAACTCAGATACAGATACTGCGTATACGTTTTCAAAGTTCTTATAAACATTTGTTGGTTTTGTTATTATAGCCATTTATATCCTATTATTTTGTAAATCTTTTTATATATGTTACTATATTTCCTTCATAGTTGGCTGTTGGTACATCTGTTGATGTATACCTAACTTGACCAGTTGAAGAGTCTATAGAAAATACTACTCCTGAAGGATTTCCAATTAAATTGTCTTCTATATTAGATATAGACCAAACAAGATTAGGTCTTCCTATAAAAAGTCTTCCCATTGCAATTGATTCAAAAGTTCCTGCAGCTTGATCTCTTCTATAAATAGAATAATCTATTAATGCAGACCTAGTTATACTTGAGTCAAATATTATTCCGGGCAAATCTACTTCTACTGGTTCATTTTGTCCTATAGTGTTTTTTAATGAATCTAAAGATGCAACTGATGAATCTAAAGATGTAACTGATGAATCTAATTCATCTAAAGCAGATTTAACATCATTTGAAGTTAGTGATGAATTAGAGTTATTATAATCTGTCTCTGTAGCCGAACTTGTTCTTTTAAATAAAAATCCTGTTAAAGTACTAGCATCTCTATCAAATGAACATCTATCCATAGTGTAAGCTGCATTCTCTATCCTAAATGTACCATAATTTACATTAGAAGGATCGAATGTAGTAATATTTTCTAAAGTTATTATTTCAAATTGACTTCCAGCAGCTTGACTTGAAAGACAATGTCCACTCCCATCTCTTGAAAAATCTGATATATTTCTAAGGTATACAGAACCTCCATTATGTTCTATAGATCCCATACCGTGACAATTTACCGCTCTAAATATTTGAGATGATTTTACTGTTATAGTAGTTTCTTTTGCATTACATTCTTCTAAAAGAGTTATATTTCCTTGTACTCCTGTAAATCCAGCAGTAGTTGAGGAAATCTTTCCTCTTACAATACAGCCTTTAAATTTTACAGCTCCTCCTAGAGTTCCAGAAACTATACAATCTTGAGTTAGTATACTATTTTCTACAATACAATCTTGTATAATATGTCCAGAACCATTAGTATTATTTGCTGATGTAGTACCTCTTGCAAAAAGTATAGTAGGACTTACAGTACTTTGAGATATCTTAAGATTTTTTAATTTATTATCTTGTGATTCTGTAAAATCTACAGTTCCTAATATAGTAGTTTTTCTTTTATCTGATCCTATTATAATAGTATTAAAAACTCCTGTCAACACTAAGTTTTCAGAGTAAGTTCCGCTTTCTACATTTATACAATACTCGTCTGTAGTAGCTCCTTGAGCTGTATTTACTACGTCTATAGCATGTTGTATAGTAAGGAAAGGGTTTATCATATCACCAGTAGTGCTTAAATCGTCTCCAGTTTGACTACTTACATAATAAGTTCTTTCTGCTGGAACATTTAAAGATTCTATTTTTATATCTAAAGAATCCACTGCTGCTTGTACGTCAGTATCACTTAAAGCTGAAGATGCTGGATCGTAAGAAGTAGCTAAGGCTGTAGATCCTAATCCAGCTAATGTATTTAATTCGTCTATTGCAGACTTAACATCTAATGATGCTAATCCTGAATCTGTGTTATCATATGCTATGTCTTGAGATCTTTGACCTCTTGTTAATCTTAATCCTGTAATAGTGTCAACTAAAGGATCTCTTGAACATGCATTAAGTATGTATCCACAAGCTTGGATATTTATTTCACCGTAATTATTTACAGATAAATCATATGTACTAACATCTTCTAAATATAGTAAATTTGTTGCTGAAAAAGGAGCAGTACTATCAATGCATGACGTTCCTGATCTTTGTATTGCATGTATATCTTTTAATGCTATTATTCCTGAATTGTGAGTAATATGTCCTATTGAATAACAATCAACTGCTGTTAGTATAGCATTGCTTACTATTATAGGAGAGTTATCTGCTGTACATTCTATTAAAGTAACTGAAGTTGTTCCTAAGAAGTTAGTCTGTGTTATATCTAAAATTCCTGTAAATGTTGTTTCTCTAAATATATTAAAGCTAGTAACACCGTCTCTTATCTCTAAAGCTTTTTGTCCGGCTGAATCGTTTTCAATTAGACAAGATTCAAAATAATGTCTACCTCCTGTAGTAACAAGACCATTAGAAGGGGTTGTGCGATCTATAATAACAGTAGGAGTTGTGCTAGATTGATTTATTCTAAAGTTTTTAAATTTTATATTTTCTGAATTTGTTAAATCTACAGTTCCTTGTATCCAACAATTTTGAGAATCTGTAATACCTTTTCCTATAATCATAGCATTATAGGCTCCGTCAAGAACTAGATTTTCTGAATATATTCCAAAATCTACGTTTATAACATATGATGATCCACTTGGTTGAAGAAGTACTGCCTCATTTATTGCTTTTTGTATAGTAGCAAATGGTTTTAGTAAACTACCTTGATTTGCATCATCTCCCGAAGCTTGACACACATAGTAAGATCTTAGAGCTTGTACGTCTTTTTCAACTATATCTAAATTTAGTTGTTCTATTGCAGCTTGTACATTTGATGATCCTAATTGAGAAATTGTATCGTCGTATACAATATCTATAGCATCTCCAGACACTGCAGAAGATTTAATTTCATCTAAAGCTGCTTGAACATTTGTAGATAATAGTCCTGAAGCTGTATTATCATATGATATTAATTCTGACTCATGTTTTACGTCACTTCCATATAAATGATCATTAAAATCAGATTCAACACCTTTGGCTCTAGAAGCTAGTTCATCTAAACTAGGTGCTACATGTGTTTGAGGATTTTGCCAATCTGTTTGATCATTTTGTGTATATGTTACCGCTGAAGCATCTGAAACTATACCTCCTGTAGCATTGTCAACATAATCCTTTACAGCTTTTTGTGAAGGTATTCTAGTGTCAGAGTCTGCTGATAATAAAACATCTGTATCTACTACATCTGCTTTAAAATTATCTACTTCTATGTTTGAAATATTTGCTGTGTCTGCGTCTACAACAATAGTGTTATCCGCAGAATTAATTGTTTTATTTTCTAATGTTTGGGTGTCAGTTGTCCCTACTATTTTTCCTGTAACTCCGTGAGTTTCTTTGTCTGACATATGAAAGATTAAATCAGAACTACTTGCTGATGAAGCTCCTCCTACATAATCTTTAATAGCTTGTGCTCCAGCTATTTGAGTATTATCTACAGTCTGTGTAAGATCTGTTACAAGATCCCCTAAACTGCCAGCATCTATGTTTATTATATTATTTTTAAGTCCATCTATAGTTTTATTTTGTAGTTCTTGATCCTGTTCATTTGTAGTAACTGTCTGTTCTACTCCCCCTAGGTTTACCTTCAGTTGTTCATCTTCTGATGCGTTACGCATCTCTCCATCTATGAGGGTAACTTCATCTGAAGCTTTTAACCTAATACCTTTTACAAATTTTCTTCTTTTAACAGTCATTATAATTCTCCTTAAATCCCCTTTCGGTTCCTAGCATACGCCAGCTTCTAAGTTATAGTAAATCTTCATCTATTAGTGCTTTTGCACTGTATTTAATTCTTAAGTCTATTGTGTTAGCTACATTTAGTGATCTAAATCTAAATTTACCTTGTTCTACTGAAAACTCTACTTCTGTGTCATTTCCAACAAAGTCACTAGATATAGCAAAACTAGTACCATTATAAGCACCTTCTATAGTAAAAGACTCTACATCTCTTGGAACTAGTGGATTTGAATTTGGATCGTATTCTCTAGTAATGATGCCAGATATAGTTACTTTTTGTACAAAAGTAAGATCAAACTGTAAGCCTGTAATAAAGCCTACTGTATAGTTGGAAAAAGGATCTCCGTTTTCTGGAGTACCATCTAATTTAGTCTCTCTAGTTGATATATCTCCGGGACCAGAGATTTCTTTAAGGACATCGGTTACGGCTTCAGCCCATCCTGTAGCCTCTTCTGCGTAGTTAGAACTACCATTTATAGGGTAGTCAAATTCTTCGTTAACTACTTGTAATTTTTTAGTTGCCATTATAACCCCTCATATATATAGTTGTTAAATTTTAAGGTTATATATATATATATTTTTGATATTATAGTAATTTTAAGTACTTATTTTATTGGGAATGGTGGATCTGGATTATACACTATTGCCTCCTAGATAAAAAAAAACCCGGCATTGCACCGGGTTCTTTTTTTGATTTGATTTTATGCTACTGTGATATTTTTAAGTACACAAAGAGAAGCTGGTCTAGCTGTAAATAAAGCTTGATCAGTATAACATCTCATTTCTATACCATGCTTGTTTTCAAGTAACTCTAGGTATTCTTCACCGTCTGGTCTCTTGAAAGTAACTTCTTCAGATCCAATTCTCTTAAGATCTTTTTCACAAATTAAGTAAGAGAATCCTTCTTTTACAAAAGTTGATGCGATTACTTTAATATTTCCGTTTTGTCCGTGGAATGTAATTTCTCTTGTACCAGCTTCTTGCTTAGCAGGAGAATAAGAGCTGTCATAGCTTCTTTTAGCGTCAATTTCAGTTAATAGTGAGTTCCATTGTTTAGGGTTAACATAACAAGAAACTTCTTCTTCCATTAGACCTTTTTCAACCATTGCAGCGATACCTTCTTCGATTTTAGCGAAAGATAAAACTACTGGAGTTGCGTCAGTACCAACTTCAACGATAGAACCTTGAAAAAGAGGCTCAGTTGCGTTACTAATACCAAAAAGGTTGCTAGTTTCAGTACTAATTCCGTGTACTCCTAAGAATTCATTCTTACCTGTATCTGTAGCTGCTCCTCTAAAGTAGATAACATCGTTTTCAGCGATTTCTGCAGCACCAAGTACTCCTGCCGCTTTTTTCAATGAAACACTTCTATCTTTTAGAGAGTATCCTTCTACTTCGTATGTAGCAACGATTGTCCCTGCTCTAAATACGTCTACTTCTGATCCAGTTGTACCGTTCCAGATTCCTGCTGCCCATTCTGATGCTTGGATTTTAACTGCTTCTGAAGCAGCTCCACCAACAATGTCAGTAGAAACAATACCAATTCCAGATTGTCCGTAAAACATTTGAACTTCAAGTCTGTGGTAAACTGATTTAAGCATGTTTCCAACCATAAGGTCCATTGCTTTTTCGATTGCTTGTTTGTCAGAACCTGATCTAGATAAAGCACCGATAGAGATAGCAGATCTTAATACTAATTCTCTAGCTTTGATTGAAGCTTTTCTCATTTTAAATTCTTTAACATCATTAAGGTCAAAAAGAGATCCCTCTTCTCCACCGTATGTAAATCCTGATTCTAAAGATAGGATAACTGGTTCATTGTAGCTATCTCCTACTTTCTTAGATGTGTCAAATTTTACTGCATTGTAAAGTTTAACATGATCAGGAACTAATTCCTTTACTGAATCTGCATATCTTTCTTTGAAAAGACCGTTCAGCGTTGATACTTCGTTTGCCATTTTATAACTCCTTAAAATTACATAAATTGTGAGGATCTTATGATCCATGTGTTAAAATAATACGATTTTGTCACACTTTTCACTTGACAATCTTGGTCTTAATTGGTATTCTTTACTACAGAGCCTCAATCCTTTCGGGTATGAAGATGGTTCAAAAAGCCGACATAAGCCTACTATTGTAAGCTAGAGGGACTTCCTCATTAATATAGTTGTTAAATTTAATAAACAACTTAATTATTTAATTTAAAAAAATACATTATTTCAAATAATACAAGTACTTACATACCCATAAAATCTTTAATAGTTCTTCTTTTTAATTCTTTTTCTTCTTTCTTTTCAGGAACAGAGTTGTGCTTTATATTACTAATGTTCTTTACTTGTTTACCTGCTTGTTCTATTCTCTCTTCTCTAAGTGAATTTAAAACATCATCTCCTAGTAAAGCCTTTAATGCAGATTTTGATTTTAATGATCCTGCTATTGATCTAAACTTAGTTTGAAGTTCAGCTTTTACAGTAGGTATTACATCTTTTGCACTAACATCTTCCCATCCATTTTGCATAGCCCATAGCATATTATCTGCTACCATGGCAATTACTTCTGGATTTGCTGGAAGTTCTGTATCTCCTTCCAAAGCTGATAATATATCTGTCTCAAGTTCTTTTTCAACAGATGCCATTTCAGCTTCTCTAATTCTATCTTCATATTCTTTCTTTAATTGGTCTCTTTCTTCTTTCATTTTTTGATATTCAGAAGATCTTTTTTCTGATTCAATTTCTTCTGGAGACTTAGCATTTTGTGCTAAATGATTTTCAATAACTTTAGCGGCAAATTCAACAGGATCAATATCTAACTCTTGAAGTACTGATGCTGTGTCATTTTTTAATCTATGAATATCATTTTTAAAAGCTTTTTCAAGTTCTGCACTACGTTGCATAGCCTGACGACCAGCTAATGCCATTTGGAATTCTTTTTGAAGACCTTCTTCATCATTAAGATCCACTTGTCTCTTATATTCTTTTCCATTAACCTTTAGAGTAAATTCTCTAACCATATTTAATACTTCTTTTTCAGATGCACCTTCTTCTATGGCTTGTTCAATTTCTTCTTTAAGTTCTCCTTCAGTTTCTGCTTGAACGCCTTCTGAATCCGTAGACTCGCTTAGTTCTTGGGATTCTTCTGATTGATCTTCTTCAACAGATTCTACAGTAGTGTCTTCTTCAACAGTCTCAACTGCTTCAATTTCTTCGCTCATTTAATTCTCCTTTACTAATTTTTATATAGTAAAATACTCCGTCATTATGATAGGAGTTTATTTGTTTTCTTCTTTATGTTGATTATGTCCTTTATCACAAATACCAAAAGTTCTATCTCTTGATTCTCTAGATAAATCTATACCAAAAGATTCTAATTTTGATCTAGCTGTTCTTTTTAATACGTTTAAGTTTGTATATTTTTTGCTTTTAAAAGTAAATTCTTTATTTCTTTCGTTTCTTATTCCAAATTGCATATTTTCTAAGTCTAGAACTATTTTATATCTAGCTCCTGTTATTTTTGAAACATATGAATTTATAGATAATGAACAATTATCTTTAGTAGGATGTTTTTTATATCTGATTCTGTTCCCAGACATTAATTACCTCCTGAATTCTTTGCCATTAAATCTGCTGGACTAGTAGGTTGAGGTGGTAATGTACCATCATTTACTCCTGCTGGTGTTGGAAGGTTTGGTTGGTTTTGTTGAGGATTATTTACACCCATATTTTGAGATGGACCTCCATTTGGCATATTTACTCCTGCTGGTTGTTGAGGAGATGGTGCATTGCCCATAGGTCCTCCAGCTTGTTGAGGAGGTGGTGCTAAAGGTTGTTCTCCAATGATTGATAATATGTTTGGATCAGTTGTCTGTAACAAGTTTATATGTTCTTGAATATGATCTAAAACTGTTTGAACTAGTTCTGGATCCTTTCTTAACATGTAATCAGATAATACAGATCTATGTTCTTTGATGTGAAGAGAATGATGATCAGAGAATATAGCAACAACTTCTTCTCCTCTGACTATTGCTTCATTTTCACCTTTAATAGTCATCATTTCATCCATCTTACCTTCAGTAAAATAATCTAGATTACCAGTATTCATAACCATTAAATATTTTTCAGGACTATCTATAAGTCCCATTTGTAATAAGTTTTCTGCTACTTGAGCACGACCAGCAGTAGTTTGCATTAAAGCGTTTCCTACGTCAACCACTACTCTATTAATTGATTTAATATCATCTGATTTAAATTCTCTCATTTCTGTAGAGTTGTTTAGTCCAGATATAGCTGCAATTCTAGGAACGTTAGCAAAATCTTTTAATAAATTAAGAAGACCTGTACCTACGCTTTCTAAAAGCATAATATAAGATTGTTGAAGACCTGACACAAATTGTAAAGCTTGAGATTGTACTAATGCTAGTGCATTTCCTGATCTTAAAGATTGTTCTGGATTACCACGAGCAACTGAATTTACACCCGAAAGTGTTTCCATAGTTTTTTCTATGATAGATATAAGTTGATATACTTCTGGAGATGTTTTTACTAAATCTAAAGGTTCTGGCTTTCCCATACCTTGTTCATATTCTATAAAGTTCATTCCTTCTGATACTTGTTCTACTGATACTCCATTACCTCTTGGGTTTAGAATATTAATAACACCAAATGCATTAACATTTGTAGCTGCTGTAGAATAAAGACTATTTAACATGTCCTGTAAAGGGAGTAGGTCAAACATGTCTGAATATCCGTATGGAGTTCCCATTATCTCACTAGGAGTGATCCTGTGTACAGGTAAGTCTCTATAAGGCATTACTGTATCTTCCATTATAGCTTCTGAATCAACATATAAAACATATCTACCTTCTGGCATTGATTCTGTTCTTTTATGAAAAAACTCATATACTGGAATGTCTTCAGTTTGTTCTATAGGACTAGATAACACTCTTCTAGCTCTTTTTTCTTGCTTATCTTTGGTAGCTTGTCCTAAGATTTCTTCTTCTAGTTCTGGATATTTTGATGCTAAATCGAATTTGTTAATGAAAGTCCTACAAAGAACCCAATCATTCTTCATATAATCTTCTTTAGTTACATCAAATACAACATCAAATGGTGAAAGTAGTGAAAATTCAACATCACCTTCTCTAATAGGAAAAGGTTTTAATACTCTACCTTTCTCATTTACAGGTTCTCCATCTTCATTGTAGTCTGATATCTCATTTTCATCAATATCAACATAATCATAAACTTTACCTTTGTTACTGTTCCATTCTAATTTAATGTATCCTGATCCCAGAACGATGGCGTACTCAACGGCTTTTTTTATGACTATTTCTAACTTCATTTCACGCATATAATAATCTAGAAGTCCATTTCCTAAATCAGCTTGTAGTAATGATTTTCTATCTGTATTGATAGCTCTACACTGAAAGCTCGGTCTTGTGCTTGTTACCATTACGTGTATATGTCTAGCTAGGTTTCTGTAGTGATTTACTGCTAAATTAACAAGTTCTCCTTGTTCTCCACCAGTTGAAAGAAAATGTCCTTTGTCGTAATATTGACCATAATAAGCTTTCCAAGATCTTTTTATCTTATCGATATACTCAGTATCCATAACACCTTTAAACCAGTGTTGAGATTTTCCTATTAAAGTATCTACACATTTTTCTGCGTTATCTGCAGCAAAGTATTTTTCCATTATAATATTCCTTTTACTTTATTAACATTTTATATAATATAGTTGTTAAATTTTATACACTTATTATTTTTTTTTCTTAAGTTGTAACACTTTACTAATAAAATCAGCAGCTTGTGTTGTTTTTTTATTTGAGAACTTAGGACTCATAAAGGTATTTTTGTTGATATTAAGACCAAATCCAAAAGGAAAAGGATTCTTAGACCTTTGTATATTTCTTATTAAATAATACAATGCAGGTATACCATCAACATGTCCTCCTTTTATTAACTTATCAGGAGTATCTGGTAATCTTTTAAAATCAGTTCTTTTGTCATTCCACTGACCATATTCTAAATGATATATCAAATGGGAACATCTTTCGTGAATCTTTACTTTTCCAGTTCCTACCCACATTCTCATTTCATTAATCTGACCTTCTTTATTATCTTTTTTTGTAGATATAAAGCTTATACCATGTAAGTGATTCAAATCTTGCTGCATACCTAGATTTATATCCATAACTCTTAGATAAGCTTTGTGCTGTTCTTTTGTTCTTGGATCATAAAATCTTATTTTTTCTTTAACTGTAATTTCATCAGCTAACTTTTTAGTTGTCATTGTAGGACCGTTCATTACTAACTCATCCATTATTACTAAACAACTTTCTTTAAAATCATAGTAAGTAAATATAGCTAAAGTTAAATCTTTATGTCCAATATCCATTCCAACATAAAAATCTCTATGTTCTGGAAGTTCTGGAGCAGTTTCATCATTAAATACTACAACGTCTTTATTTGATGAGAATTCTGGACATATTGTTGTTTCTTCATCTACAAATACTTCACACATATATTCTCTTCTAAAGTCAGGATCATCTTTTCCTCTAGGATATTCCTGAATGATCTCTTTAATTATTTCTGGTGTAAAGTTAGGGTTTTGATAAATATCATATATTTTACATCTACCAGATGCTCTGTATGGATTCATAAACTTTTGTACAAATTCATGTTGAGGATCTCTTGATGGGGTAGATGCTAATATCATCCTACCTCTTGTTGTTCGTATTGTAGGAGATAAGATAGATGTGATAGTATACGATAAATCGTTAACAAATCCTGCTTCATCGATCAGAACAAGCTCAGCCCTAGTACCTCTTAAAGATTCTGCTGAAAGATCAGACCCCCCTAAGTGTATCTCTGATCCATTATAAAATTTAAATATTTTATCTTGAGTACTATAGTCAGGAACTAGTCTCTGTGGACATGTCTCTGTTATTTCACGCATAAGAGGTTGTATAATAGTCTTTGCATCTTTTTGTTTAGGAAGTAAGAATTTCACTATAGAGTTTGGGGCTTTAAGACATTGTTCGAGTGCTAATGTAACAAGCATGAAAGTCTTACCGAGTCGTCTACTACAAACTACTACACTTGTCCTAGTACTGTCATTCATGATATTCTTTTTCATGTCTTTTTGTACATCAGTTAAAAGCCAAGTCAATTCTCCCATTTCCCATAGCTTTTCGATAGCTTCTTCTTTAGATAATTTAGTCTTCTTTCTAACCACTACTTATCTCCTTGAACTATTTTTAACAATTCAGCCTTAGTAGTCTTCTTTTTTGTTGGTTTAGAAATATCTGCATGACCTCTTATCATACGAAGGTTTTTATGTAGTATGTCATAATTAACTATATCATTTTTATCAGATACTTTTGATCTGACAGCTTCTAGTATCTGCTCTATCCCAAGTATACATATCTCTTCTTCTGGCGATATTCTTCTTTTTTCACCAATCTCTTCACCAAGACCATTTTCATGAATAATATCCCTAAGATCTTTATTATCTTCTTTAAGTTTATCAACTTGTTTTTTTAGGGCCTTTAGTTCTAGTTCAGCTTCTAGCTTTAATAAATCATCCATTAGAAATAGAACTTGTTTTCTTCACGTTTTTTATTAATATCATTAATAGTCAATTTACCATAACCTTCGTTAATTTTGACTAGTTCTTTTTGAATTCTAATAATTTCGTCATTGAATACTTTTGAGTAATTAGGTTGTTCTTTGTGCATTAGATAGTATCTATATCCACATAAACCAGAAACTGACAATACTATAATAGATTGTGCAATATTAGGCGAATTGTAATAGAAAAATGGGACCAGTGCTAATAATAGCACGAATGGAATTGCTTCAGTTAGTTTATTCAAGAATGTCTCCTTTATAAAGAGAATTAAACAATCCATTATGGGTATGTTATTATCTCTTGTTGTTTGGTTTTGCTTTTCTTTTTAGTGCTTCTCTAATTCTAGAGAACCTCTCCTTTTTTTGAGTTTTTGTTTGTGATCCATCTTGGATCTTTTTTAGTATTGGGTTTATAGCGTTTACGTCTAATGCCGACATTATCTTAACTTCATTCCGCTAAGTATTTTTCTTTTTAATAAATTTCTTTCTGCTTCTTTTTCTCTATCTTCTAAAGATGTATCAGCTTCTGCCATATCCATAATAGCTTCTTTATCATCCAACATTGCTAACATATCAGCATCTCCTGCTTGATTAGCTAAAGTTTCTTTTACTCTGTCATCTCTATTATTTCTCAGTCCTTCGTAGTATTTCTTGTCTGCTGCTAACTTATCCATCTTAGCTGGAGAATTTGCATAATCTTTTCTAGCTTGCATTTCACCCATCATGACATTTTCATCTTCAGAAGATTGTCCAGTTGGAGATGCTTCTGCTAACTGTGAAAATAATGCTAAGGGTCCACCTAATGCTAACCCTGCTGCTTTACCAGCTCCCATTTTTCCTACTTTAGATCCTAGTTTACCAAGTAGACTCTTTAAACCTTGTTTCTTGTTTATAGGAGTTTTTTTAGATAATGCTTGATTATCCATAGCATTTTTCATACTACCTAAATCAAATTCTTTTACCTTATTACCAACATCACTAATTAACTCTGGAGATCTTTTTAAATCACTACCTCTACTGATAGCTTTATCCATGAGTTCTTTACCTCTCATGCTTTTATCCATTGCTACTTTCTTTTGAAAATCATCACCTGATATAGATTTACCAAGAGTCTTCTCAAGGTCTTTAATTCTATCAGCTTCAACATTCTTTGAAATATCATCAACATCTATATTATTCATAGAATCCATGATAGCTGTTGCATCTGGATCTAATTGTCTAAGCTTAGGTTCTGTTGAACCCATTCTTTTTAATAGTTTACTAAAATCATTATCATCCATTATCCCTCCAGATATATAAAGATGTACAATATATAGTTGTTAAATTTATGCGTTTTGTTTACAGAATAATCTTGTATTTGAATAATTTTAAGTAGTTGCGTTTTTGAATAGCTTTCCACTACCCTTATATACATAAAGATAATTGAAAAACCATTAATCTTATCTTAAGTTACCGATTAAAGGCGATAGGTTATTAACCCCAATATATCCTTGTAGTGTAGGCCTTCCGCTGGACTCTTCTGAGTGTCGAGTATCCAGTAAGCGACTTTCCTCACGCTTCCCTTCGGTCTTAACCTATTTCACGGTCCTAGACTACAATTAGTATTAATTATACAGAAATATAATAATATGTCAAATTAAATTAATTGTTTGACAAGAAGAAATAATACTGTTAATATTTATTATGGGCAAAAGAGACGGTAAGAAAATTATAGAAACTATGGGCTACGTTATAGTAGCTCAGGTTCCTATGATTATGACATTTGAAGAAGATAAAGCTGCTTTCATAATAGAACATCTTGGTAACTCTATTGAAAGAGCTTATGATGTTATAGATATGTTTGGAGATAGAGGTGGAGATTTTGATCCCTTTGGAGATGAGGGGTGATAAACTTTATCTTATATTACAATTTAACATTCTTTCAAATGTATGCTAATGTGGGAGTATAATTAAGGGTGACGGATATCAAAAACTCCCAGATTTTTAATGTTGATAACATACGCAAAGTGACAGATGTCCGTAACCTTAACTCTGTAGACCTAACAATCACTTTAATATGGTATCCCGGCTATTCTATATTTAGAGAACAATACTCGACAGGAAATTATGAATTGATAGGAAATATACTAAGAGATTTAGCAATTTCTTATGAAACTATGTCATTATGGCTACTTAGAGGTACATATGAGAGGTATCTATCCTCAATATTAGATGAAGACTACGCAGATATGATGTTAGATAATACTATTTACGATAAACACTTTACTATATTACGAGGATGTAAGTTATCATATAAACTATTTTATAAAGACATTTTATATGTGTATAAAGACGGTAGAGTGTTAGTTTCTAATAGTTTAGAAGCAAAAAAAGCATTTAGAGACATAAGGGGTATAAAATGAAAGCAATAAAGGAGCTAATGTTAATATGCGATATAGAATCTGACGAAAACAAAGTAGGTTGGAGAAAACGTAGAGATGCTATGCAAGATTGGGTAGACAAGTATATTCAAACAGTTAATACTCAACAAAGTGTATTAAATCCTAAGGTTTTTGACTCTGATTTTATGGATTTTATAAAAGAATCTTTAGCAAAAAACTTAGCAGAAGAGTTGACAACTACAACTAAATATGAGATAACTGATAATAACATAAAGGCTAAGTTAGTGGTATTAAATGGAAATAAATAATAATAGATATTCAGTAAGAAGAGCAGAAGACTCAGAAGGTCTAGTAGTATCTATTCCAAAAGGTGAAATTATGATAGATTTTTTAGATTTTGAAGAAACAAAAAGAGGAGTGGTGTATAAAGACGCTTCTGGGTATGGAGTACCAATAACTGCTATTATAATTAACTCAGAAGAAGGGTCTTTTTCAATACAAGCTGTCAAAAAAACAAAATTAGCGAATAAATTGTTGAAAATATTAGCAGAAACTGATAATTATTACTTGGTGAGAGTATGAGTGAATACTTTACTTCATATTCAACAATAGAAAATGGAGTGACAATTAACGTTTTAGAGATACATCCGGTATATAACGATTATATAAGTTTTATTTTGTATGATGATGTTTTTAACTATATACAGAGAGCAGCAGATTATGAAGCATCTCATTTTTTTAATTGGATGAAACTTGATGAGGTGTATATACATCCTGAATGTAAGAATAGGCTGGAACATATACAATTAGCAAGAGTTAAAGGTGTCAAATTAATAATAAAAATATAAGGAAATTATGAAAATCATGTTACAACTTATTAGAATTGCTATATATACCTTTATTATTTACAAATTGGTACAATCATGTTAGAACTTATTAAAGTAATAATACTTGCATGTCAAGTTACAAGTGCAAGAGAACATGTTAACTATGATATAGTGTATAAAAGGCAAATTCAATGTCAAAAAAGACTGTTAGGATGTACGAAAGGCTCAAGCTTTAAGTTATTTGAGTGCTTAAAGGAGAGAAAATGAAAAAATATAGAATTATAGAAGAAGCATCTAATGGTTATGTAAGGTTTTACATAGAAGAACGATATAAAAAATTTTTTATATTCACGAAATACAAAAGAGTAGGGTGGTCATGTGACACTGAACAAGGTGTAAGGTCGGAATTAGAGAGATTATTAGCATATGATGTTCTTGAAAAAAGAAAAGAAGAAGAAAGGAAATCTCATCCTAAATATAAAAAAGTAATAAAGATATAAAAAGGATGTAAAATGATTTGTAAATATTGTAAGAAAAGTCACGGAAAGGAGTTAAAATGGCTCTATAAAGGTGGAGTTACTTATGTAAATGATCCAGTGTTACAGACCTGTATAGTCCTTAGAAGGATGAATAGCACTACTGCAGGAGATTATTTGCGCAACATATTTAAAAAGATCATGAAGGGGTAATAATGATAACTGTCCGAAATAGCATTATAGCAGTATCTATTCTTTCTATAGGGTGTATTATCCTATCAGAGCTAGGAGAAAATTTTTATTTTGTTATTTTACAAATATTATTATATACTATAATTGCACATTTAATTATAAAGGAAAATTAAGATGTTTGATCCAATAATTTTAGGTAAAGGTGGCAGTATGTTTTTAGTTATAAGAGGTAATTATCATGAATTTTATGATACAAAAAAAGAAGCTGTAAAAGCTATAGAGGATTATTCTACTCATAGTATGAGCAGCTTTGTATATAGATTGTTTGAAATAAGTAAAGAACACGAGTTCAACATTATAGATGTTGAAGAAAAACGAGAGGTTACAGAGACTGTAAGTAAAGTAGAGTTTACTGATGTTTGATATAATGATTAAGATATTACCAAATAACCGCTTAATAGTCCGAGATACTCGATTTGACACGTCCGTGAACATCAGAGCTAACCAACTATCAGAGTATATAGAAAGTATCTTAGACGTTCAATTTGACGCTCAGAAGGAATGGGACGACAAAGTAGAAGATCTTAGTAAAAATGATGTAAATAGATTTAATATTAATTCCGGGGAGGATTAGAATGAGTACTTATATAGATCCTGATTATATTCAGAAGATGTTAAAGCGTGTATTTGAGGACTTTGGCTTTGAAGTGACTCATTGCGACAGAATGTGTATGAACGATTCTATAGAAATAATGACAGGCTTTGAAGTTCCTATGTTTAAAATGAGAATGGGGCAAGATGAAATGCATAAAGAGCTTCAGGATTTCTACGATAAATTCAAGAACAGTAGATATTCCAAGGATTTAGAGGCTACATATAAGAAAGAAGCTGATATGTTAAGGGAAGAGTTGGAAGAGCTTAAGGAACAAAATAACAAGCTGTTAGAGGCTTTGAGTGATGGTATGGAAGTATTAGATATCGAGGTTAAACCAAAAGGGGAAGAATGAAAATATATGGAATTATAATTTTATTAGTATTAAATGTAGTGGGATGGTATAATTACTATAAAGAAGCAAACGATAAACATTCGGTAAGTGTAAATGATTTTTATTATATTGCAGACAAAGACAAGTGTGTAAGAACGTGTGGAGTAATATTTTTTGATTATAGTGCAGTAAGATACACTGAAGGAAAACCATTTAACACTGTATCATGTGAATGTAAGAGAACATCTGGAGCAGCAACATATTTTAAACACTTAGAGCTTATAGAAGAATAATGTGTATTAAACCAAAATAGGTCCAGTGTGTGTTCTCAGCATAGAATGACCAATATCACTCGCTTAGAACCACATACCCCCCCTATGCCTAAATGAAATATGTTTATAAAGAATATACGCACCTATGAATATACGCACCTACTAAATAGATATTGTTTGTCAACTTAATTAATCTTAAGTATGTATCTATTACATGGTAAGGAATATACGCATCTATGTTGCCAACTATCTGTGGCTATCATGTGACCCAACAGCATCAGGAATATACGCACCTGCCAACTATATGTGGCTTACACAATGGTGGCTAGAATACATTTAAAATTATTATATGATACTAGGCAAGGGTAAAATCTAAATGGATTACAGACTAGGCTGAGAGTCTTAGAACATTGTCAAGAAAAAAATACAGAAATATACAGAAAAGAAAAAGCTTGACTAAACAAATTCTATTGGTGTCAACTAAAGTTTCCTTAAGAAAATAATATTACATGACTTAACAAATGTTAAGGACACAATCAATGTCATGTGCTATAATAAATATAGAGATTAACGCAACGCAATAAAGGGATAACATGAAAAACATTATTATGATTCAAAGTCCAATTAAATTCGAAAAGGGTTCAGCTTTTGAGGTTAAAGCCTCTTTAGTGATTAAAGTAAATGATACTTATAAGACTATTTACGGACTGGGCGATACTAAAGGAGACGCAAGTCTATGGTTGATGGATAATTTAACGGAGCTTCACAAGTCTTTACAAACTGAAAACTTTTACACTGGAGTATGGTAACATGAAACACTTAGTAACTACTATCACAAGAAATAGCCCTAAACAACTTTTATTGGCTTTAAAGTATGACTTATATACTAAAACAAGTCCTCTTTATACTATAGAGTTTAAGACTTCTAAGAACGTTAGAAACAATATGCCTATTTATACGGCTGTAATAAGGTTAAAATGAAACAAGATAAAGGATCAAAATGAAACAATTAGTAGTAAACAATCAAGGACTTAAGACAGAGAAAAGAAAACTTAAGCAAAGTGAAGAAAGTATCAAGTGGAAGGCAAATTTGCCCTACTTAGACCAAAACAGAGAGGAAAAAAGCTTTGTTGGTTACGGAGTTACTGAAAAGGAGGCAATTAGTTCAGCATATGGAAATGCTTTATATGAGCAAAGAAGATTATATAATTTTTATGTTACGTCGTCACAAATTGATAACCATACGTTGAAATTTGATAATTCTAGTATCAGTTAAAAACAAGTTAATACATTATTTAAAGTCTCACTTCCGAGCGTTCTAAATTGTCCCATACAAAAATGCCTCATATCTGAGGCGTTCTTTTTTATACACAAATTGGTTAGGATTTTGGCATAACTCTCTTTTACTAGTATAAGGTCACTAGCCGAAAGTCATGCTAAATAGATTATGTTTACTTTTTCTATTTGGCTTTTGCTGTTAAGCAATTTATCCAAGATCTTAAAGCGTTCCGCTCAAGTCTTTTGAAGGTCGTTTCTTGAGTACACAGCTTTTAAACTTCATGTGCCTAGTCGAAAAATCATGTTGCCAATCAGAATCATTTTTTAACGGTCTCTAAAATCTCTTAAATATAGTTGTTAAATTTATCTTACGTATGTTTTCCGTAACATATAATTATTTTCATTTTTTGTCTTATATCAATCATTTACATTTAAAATGTATCTGTTTAAATTGTCGAGGCTCAAACAGATACAATTAAAAATGATGCAGTAGCGTTTGCATCTAGTCCAATATTAGCTACTAAATAAATTATAGCACGATAAGAGTATGAAAGCAAGGAATATTTTAAGTAAAGTGTAAATTTTACAATGAGTAAAAAATATACAAAAAGATAAGGAATATACGCACTTGCCATAGATAGTTGGCAGTCCAGATTGCTCCAGAATAGCTTTAAAAGTTTTATGAGTAGTAAGTCATGGATAACATTTAAACAGATTTTAGACTATGTGCAGAGTCGATTAAGGTTATAAATAAAAGTTAGTTACACAGGAATATACGCAACTAAAGAAGATTTAAGTTGACAGCGGAAAAGTTACGGATGTCAAGGAAAAAATAAAAAGAATATAAGTGATAATAAGTATTGACACGCTGTGTTATAACTGATATAATATATGTAGGAACTTAACGAGGAGTTAAAAAAATGAATAAAGCACAAAAACTGCATAAAATAGCTAAAGAGGTAAAAGCATTTAAAACAGAGGACATTGAAAATAACAAAAAAGCGGTGGATTATTTTACTAAGGATTTAGAAAAGGTTGCTCGAAGTGGTAAATTCTCAAAACGTACAACTTGTCTAGTTAAAAAAGATGGATTATCAAACTCAAAATATCATTATCAAACAGAAAATGATGGCGGTGGTTTTGAAATAACTAATATTAATCATGTTATAAGAGATATAAAAGCAATGGGATTTAAAGTTGATTTTTTATTACAAGGTGGGTATTGCCCCTTGGTAATATCATGGTAGTATGTTATAATTAATTAAGAACTAAACAAGGAGTTAAACAATGAAAAAATCACAATTTAAAAAATTCTATACAAGGTTGAGAATGATTCGCAATTCTAAAATGGTTGGAACTCATGGTAGTTATAGCGACTTAGTGAAGGAATTTAATGTCACTATGTGTTTTATCCGTAATTTGAATGATATGAGTAAAAAGTCACCTAGATTAGTGTACGGAAAATATACGGAAAAATATCAAGTAAATGCTGAGTATGAAGCAAACGCAAATAGTTACTATGAAAAAATGATAGGAGCATAAAAAAGTCCTTGACACAATTAACGCAGTATGTTATAATTAATTAAGAACTAAACAAGGAGTTAAACAATGAGTGACGTAACAAGAAAAATGATTAACTTATTAGATAAAGTAGTATCTATTGAACGTGTAACCACTAATCACTATCATGCAAATTTAGATAATGGCTTCACGATAGACTTTAAACTAGTAATTAAAAATTATCGTGTTGAGCTTGATCTTCTAATGAACAATAGAAATTTTTACACTGGCAATGCACTTACGGAAGATACTATTAAAGTATTTGAAAACGTGAGAAATTTACACTATCAATTGACTTGTAAAAAGCAAGATGAAACAATGAATAAAAATTCTAATTTATGGAGCGAACTATGAAAGTAAAAGAAAAAAAGAAATTAGAACAATTAGCAAGTGACTTGAATAAATTAATTATAAAGTATCATGGTTTTGTTGAGGTTGAAGAGGCAAGGGATGATCTATGCAATATTAGATGGATTTTAGAAAATAGATCAAGGGAAGCCTCTTATGACCCTATAACTAAAAAATTATCTTATGAGGATTAAGATAGGTAAAAATTACACAGGTAGTCAAATAATTGTTGATATATATTGAAAATGTGATATAATATATGTAGGAACTAAACAAGTCGATGGACTGACACAAAAAAAGGAATTAAAAATGAGCGCTAAAGGATATTGTTTACAAGGAAAAAAAAGACAAGGCATAATTACAATTTTTACGGATGATAACGGTTTAAAAACTGTAGATTATAGAGGAACAGACGTAGTTGAGGAAATTGGATATAACAGAGTGAGATTGAACACAAACGGATGGAAAACGGTGACAAGTAAAGTTGTAATGAATAGATACTTTTCTCAAAAAAACTTAGACGTTAGGGTTTTTCAAAAAGATTTTACTTGGTATGTTATTCAAGGAAATAATACTTTTGAGTATGTTGATGGTAAAGTCATAGAATTGTAAAAAATATAATAAGGGTTGATTTATATAAAAAAATATGTAATAATTAAAAGGAGGTGATCTTTTTATCTTACTAACAGTGGAGGAAAACTTATGCAAGATTTAGCTTTAATAATATGTATAGGTTTTCTTATGGCTTGGTATAAACTTTTTAAAATGATGAGGTAACATGAAAATTTGGCATGATCAAAAATTAGAAAAAGGTACTCGTGTAGAGTATTTTAAAACTAACAAAATTTATGTAGTAACAAAATGTGTATATGAAGGGACTTTCGATAACAGAGAGCATTATACTCTAACTGTAAAGCTTGAGAAAAAAGACAAGAAAGAAACATTACAATGATATTGACAATCGTAACAAGTGTTTTTTTTAGTGTTGTAATTACTTTATTGATAGTATATCTATTTTATAGACAGATAGTTAAAAAAAATAATAAAGCTAAAATAGAAGCTGAAAAAGAATATGTAAAAATAATGGAACAATTATACTCAGAAATTAATGAAAATGATTCAAGTAATGACATTCTAAGTACATTAGAAAAAGGGAAGTTACTACAATAAATTTTTAATGATTGTAAAAATTACATAGTTTAAGTTAATTCTTAAGCTATGTTATAAAAGTCATTGACACAATACATTAAAAATGTTATAATATATGTAGGAACTAAACGAGGAGAAAAAAATGAGTTGGAACGATAAAGCGTATGACAATTGGAAATTATCAAGTCCACCAGAATGGGAGAATGAAATTGAGGTATTTAAAGCCGAGAATTATCAAGCTTATAGTACTTGTGAAGATGATATTCAAAAGTTTGAAGATGCTATGGAGTCGGTGCAATATCATGTGATTCAACCCGAGTATGATTCAAGAGAAGAATACCTTGAAGAGTGTGAAGATAATTTTGCAGGTGATTTTGACATGTATAGCGACGAGTACAGAGCTATAGAAGCCTTTCAAGAAAATGAGTATGGTTTATATTTAGATGCAGTAGAAAACGGTTATAAAGGTAAATTTAAGAGGAGATTTTAATATGCAATATTTATGTCAAAATGGAGAGGATTACGACGAGTGTAAAGAGACCGTAGAAATTAAAGGTAGCGTTTGCAATTATTGTGCCGAAAAAGCTTATGACTTATACTTAGAAGATTTTTACGGTGGATCAAGTCCAATTACTTTAGATGAACAAATGGTAGAAGCGAGAAAATTAAAATGAGTGATGAAAGAAAAATAGTTATAAAGTGTACTGAATGTCATGTAATTATAGGTTTTGGTTTAGATCATTGTCCTCACTGTGGTAATGATGAAGATTATATGATTGAAGAAATTGTAAAATAAAGCTTGACACGATTAACGCAGTATGTTATAATAATTATAGGAGGTAAACATGGAAAAAGAAATTGAGAAATTAGAAGAGAGTATTAAATCAATGCAAGAAATGTATGATAATGATACTTATACAGGCAAAAGGTCAGATTTATTATGCGATATTACTATGAAAACAATTAGATTAAAAAAATTAAAAGGAGAGTAAAATGGAACAATTAGAAGAGTTACAAAAAAGATCGGCGGAATTAAATAAGTATTTGAAGCATTTAATCGAGGATAAGTCTGACTTAAACGCTACAGAATGGGATAATATGTATCAGTTAACTTTTAAAGAAGAGGCGCATATTGCGTGGAGAATTAGAACGATTAAATATTTAAACAAGGTGAATTTTCAATGATAGAAAGATTTATTATAGTAATGTCAGGTGTAGTAATTACAGGATTATTAATGGGTATAGTTACGCTTTTTATTAATGATAAGATATTAAAAAGAAGAAAAAGGAAAAAAAATGATAGGTAAACAAGTTCAAGTATATTTTAACTTACATAAAAAATGCTATAGCGTTAGAGATAAAAAGACTCGACTCGTAATAGCTCATGTAAACAAAATTAGTTTAGGAGATGTTAGCTTCAAAGTTAGCGAAAAAGGTAGACAGCGAGTTTTAGAAGAGCAAAGAAAAAATGTTCATGCTATTGTTGAAGGTACAATTTTGAGCTATGACGCATTTAAAAGAGATATGAAAGGAGTTACTTACAACCCTTATATGTATTCAACTTTTATAACAAGAGCTGATAAACAGCCTATAACAAGCTCTAATGAGGTTTACATGCTTGTTACTAATGAAAAGAGAGCTAGAATATTTGCTATGTAAAAATTACACAGTATTAGATAAGAGTAAAAAAGTTATTGACACGACGCATAAAGTTTGATATACTTAATAAGAGGAAACAAACTAACAGAAGGAATCAAATGAGAAATCTATTAACAACGCAAAACAGTAAGACAAGTAAGGGTGAATCAAAAGGTTATCTGACAGGAATTTTATACCTTGCACCATCGACAAGCGTGGAAGGAATAAATACTTGTAAATTTGCATCAAAAGGTTGTAAAGAAGCTTGTTTGTATACAGCAGGACGTGGAAAATTTAGTAATGTAAAAAATGCAAGAATTAGCAAAACAGAATTATTTAGAGATGATAGAAATTATTTTATGCAATCACTTAAATGGTCAATCGAAAAAGTTTTAAGGAAAGCAAAAAGAGAAGAGTTGACTCCAGTGATTCGTTTAAACGGTACTTCAGATATTGAATGGCATAACATTTTAATCGATGGTAAGAATATATTTGATCATTTTTCAGATGTTCAATTCTATGACTACACTAAGAATCACTTAAGGTTTAAAGATAACCTTCCTAAAAACTATCACTTAACTTTTTCTATGTCGGAAAATAAAGCTAATAATATTCATGCAATTAACATTTTAGGAGAGAAGAAAGCCAATGTTGCAGTTGTATTTAAAGAGTTGCCTGAAACTTATAGGGGTTTTAAAGTTGTAAATGGAGACCTAACAGACTTAAGATTTTTAGACGAGAAAAATGTTATTGTTGGATTATTAGCAAAAGGAGATGCAAAAAAAGATTTGTCAGGCTTTGTGAAATAAAAATATTGACAAAATTAAAATATTATATAACAATTATAGGAGATAAAAAATGACAAGTAATCAGATTAAAAAATTAGTAAAAGGTAGAATTTTTTCAGTGATATTCACAAAGAAAAATGGAGATGATAGAAAAATGTTATGTAGATTAGACGTTAAAAAGCATTTAAAGGGAGGCGAAAAAAAGTATGATACGGAGGCTTTAAACTATCTAACAGTATACAGTCTTGATTCTAAGGGTTATAGGACTATAAATTTGAATACTCTTAAGCAAATTAGAGCAAACGGAAAGGTTATACAATTATGAAATATGGAATTTTTATAGATGCTACAGGTAAAGGAGACTTTAAAAAATCTGAAAAGTTCCCTGTATTTCTTGACAAAAAAGTTGCAGAATTATATTTAGATAGGTATGTAAATATTACAGGTATTAAAGAGTATGTAGTTTTAAAGCTTGACTCGAAGTAACAAAACTGATATAATAATTATAGGAGGTAAACATGGAAAAAATAGAATACAATAGAGATATAGCAGACTTAAATATAGAAAATGCAATGTTGAGAGAGGAGCAGAGATTATGACTAAGAGAGAATTTCAAAGAAGAGTTTCTAAATTAAAAGGTGAAAGGGGATATGTGTGCTTAAATCTTAGAAGAGAGTTTAGTGAATATGGTTTTGATGATAAAAAGAACAAGGTTTGTATAGCTTATAAAAAGATCATGGGAGGACGAGAAAGTTATGGTACAGGTCTT
>Ga0208643_1000236_pt1 | contig 37254 bp, 69 predicted proteins | sample VirMetDEL_Nov_12_FD_184516 | JGI IMG/M metagenome (GOLD analysis project Ga0208643, IMG submission 184516) | Aqueous microbial communities from the Delaware River and Bay under freshwater to marine salinity gradient to study organic matter... | ecosystem: Environmental > Aquatic > Marine >...
ACCGCACCCACATTTTAAAGGCGTGCCATTTTCAGAAATATATCCTTCAGCTATTTGTTCTTTGTAGTATTCTTCAAAAGATAAACTACTGTTAACATCGGTTTTGAACTTATTGCCTAATTCTGATTGATTTAATAATTCTTGATTTTCTGCTTTCATTTGTCTTTAATTTTAAGATTAGTACTTGTTTGGATCGGCAACAAGTCAAAGCCGAGAACCGTTAATTCTCCTTTAAAAATTTTAGCATTGCGTCTTTATCAGTTCCGTAAACTTTCTTTACTTCGGGGAACTTATCTTTATAAATAAAAGTGTAATATAAATGCTTATGTTCTAATCTTAAAAGCTGGTTTTCAAAGGTTGACTTTTTAACGTTAATTCTATCAGCAAATTCTTGGTAAGTTAATCTACTGTCAGTTAGTAAATTTCTTAATGTTGTTTTTTGTTTCATGTTACTTAATTATTTTAATGTTATAGCCTAATTCTTTTTCGATTTCTGCAACTGTCATTTCTTTTTGAGTTATTGGTGCCCATTTTCCGTTTTTTAAAATGCAAGTACCGCCCATAAAAAATAATCCATTTAAAAACTCATAGTTATTAGAAAGAATTAATTCTTCTTCATGTCCGTTAAAATTACCTACATCATCTCCTTTTTTATAACCTATTTTTTTAGCCTCATTTATTAAAGCAGTTTTTACTTCTTCTTCTGTGCAACGCATTGCAATTGGTTTAAATTCTGTTTTCATAATGTTATATTTATTAGTTCGGTACAAACTTACATATATTAAGTTTATAAAACAAATAAAAACGTAAAAAAATTATTTTAATAAAATATTTGCACGTTAAAAAAATAAGTTGTAGATTTGCCTAACGATTTAACAATTAAAACTAAATAACATGAAAAAATTTAAAGGAACACAAGGAAAGTGGAAAGTTGAAGAAAGAAGAACTAAATTTGAAGTCAGTGTAATTTCAGAAGGTAAAAGAATATGTCAAGTAAAATCTTATGATGGCATATTGTTTAATGATCCAACAACTAAACAAGCAAATGCAAACGCAAAACTAATATCATCAGCTCCTGAATTATTGGAAATGTTGCAGAAAATAGTAGATACTGACGAATATAGTATTGAGGATTATTTAGAGGCTAAACAACTAATCAATAAAATCTTATCATAATGAAAAAATTTAACGTAACAGTACATTTTAGATTCGTTCAAAATGGAGAGCAAGAAAAAGACTTTGATGTATTAGAAATTGAAGCAACGAACTTACTAGATGCTTTTTTATGCGCTAAAGAGCAGTTTAAGACAAAGAAATACATTCCTTTTCAAATGGAGTGCAACGGTGTAATTATTAACCCTAATACTTATTAAAATGAACGAAACAATTAAAAACACATTGAAAAGTTTAGTCGCTGAAATAGACAGATTAAACAAATTAGAAAAAGAAATAGATACAAAACAAGCGTTTGAACCTAATCACTTAAATATAGATGAATTAAGACAATTAGAAAACGTTAGAAACAGTTACCAAAACAAAATTAACACTATAATAAAAGGATTATTAAAACAAAACAACAACGAATAGAAGATTTTAACGACTGGATGTTAAAAATTAAAAACGTGTATTATGCACAAAATCAATTAATGTTAAACGCTTATAATAGAATAGATTAATTATGAAAATTACAGAATTATACGGAAAACAATTTAGACTAAGTGGTAGTGTTAATAGTACTACTTACAAAATAGAAAAATTAAACAAAATAAAAAGTAGTTTAATTACTTGGAATGGAGGTAAAACTGAATATTACAATAGTGATGTTATAAAATATGTGAAAACAAAAGAGTGGGTATTAGTTGATGAAAACCCAATACAACACGATGATTTTAACGAGCATACAAAAGAAATAATTGTAAAAGATGCTGAGATAGTAACGCCTAGCCATTACAACAATGAAAATGGAACACTTTACAAAGTAGCTAATCAAAGAAACTGGAATCCTTATTTATTTGATATAGTTAAGCGTTTAGAACGTGCAGATAAAAAAGGAGAGTTTGAAAGTGATCTAAATAAATCAATCGCAGTTATTCAATTGTGGTTAAAAGAAAATAAAAATGAAACTATGTAATTGTGGAAAACAAGTAACTGCAAAAGATAAACGAAATAAAGACGGACTTCAAAAAAAATGCAATAGTTGTTATAATGAGATTAGAAATAAAAGATATAAAGAAAATCCTAATCCGATTAAACAACGGCAAAAAAAGTATAACAATTACCAGGCTAAAAAAGCAAAAGAACACGCTAGACTAATAAGTGATACTTATGTAATTGCAGAACTAAAAAGAGGGACGACATTAACAACTAAAGACATTATAAAATTCCCTGAACTAATAGAAACTAAAAGACAAATAATTAAAAATAAAAGATTATGCCAATCAAAAACATAGAAGATTTAAGAAACGATTTGCTAAACAAGTACGAAAGTAGTAATTCAGATACAGACATTAGAGAGTTAAGCGTTTACACTGCTACTGCATCAGCAGTCATTAGAAGTTGCAAAACTGAAATGGACTATAATAAAATTCAAGAAAATAATAAAAAGATTAAATTTTTAGAGAATGAGTAATCCATTAGAATTAATACGTGTTAAAGATGCTATTAATGAATTAAGCATAACTAGGCACGTATTCGAACATAGGGTATTATCTTTAGACATTAAACCGATAAAAAGAGGATATTATAAGAAGCATGATGTTGATAGAATTAGAAAATATTTACCTAAACAAAGGTTAAAATCTAATTATAAAATAGAAATTATTAAAGTAACAGAAACATATCACATTTACGAATCTAAAATGAATAACTATGGCAACTAAATGGACAAAAGAGAAAGAGGATATTATTTTAGAAGAAGTAAATAAAAATCCCGAACACATTAGAGATGCTTTATTTATAGCGTCTTTAAAGATAAATAAAACGCATTCGGCAACTGTTACGCATTTTTACAACAATATGAATATTGAAAATCAATCAAAAGAAGAACAAATAAAAAGAATATCGGACGAACTTATAAAAATGTACGAGCTTAATTTAGAATTAAAAAAACAATTAGATAATGGAAAAACTTAAAAAATTAATAGGAATTAAATATAATTATAATGGTAAAAATATAATTATAACTGAAATTAAAAAAGTTTCAGATAATATAATAGTAAAAACAGATGGATTAACATATAATCTATACCAAGAAGAAGTTGATACTTTTATAGAAAACTTAAAAGACCCTAAAAAAGAATATGTATCAACTATAAAAAATGATGCTACCTCTTTAGAAAATGATGCTACCTCGTTTGATTTAAAAACAACATTAATAGATACTATAAACAAAGTTAAAAACGATATATCTTATGTAAAACAAGCAAACTGCATTTGTAATATAACTTCTCAAATGATTAATATTAGAAAGTTAGAATTAATGGAACTTAAAAAATGAAAACACACGCACAAAAACTCGCACAGATTAAACGAATTTTAAAGCTACTCCATCAGCGAGGAGAAAACAACGAAAAATATAATAAAATTTATCACGAATTAATAAAATAGAAATTATGAGAATATTAGTAGCATGTGAAGAAAGTCAAGCAGTAACAATTGAATTACGAAAACTAGGTCACGAGGCTTTTAGTTGTGACTTGTTAGAACAAAGCGGAGGTTATCCGGAATGGCATTTTAAAGAAGATATGTTTGAGGTTATAAAAAGAGAGCCTAAATTTGATTTAATGATAGCTTTTCCTCCTTGTACAGACTTAGCCGTTAGCGGTGCCAGGCATTTTGAAAGAAAACGTTTAGACGGAAGTCAGCAAAAAAGTATTGAGTTTTTTATGAAAGTAATTAATGCAGACGTCGAAAGAATTGCAGTTGAAAATCCTATTGGTATAATGAGTAGTTTATATAGAAAGCCTGACCAAATTATTCAGCCTTGGCAGTTTGGAGATAAAGCACAAAAAAGTACCTGTTTGTGGTTAAAAGGATTAAATAAATTAGAACCTACTAAAATTGTTGAAAAAGGAGAGTTTAAAGAATTGATTTGTAAAACTACCGGAAAACAAAAAAGACAGGCTTTATGGTATTATGAAGCTCTTTTAAAAGCAAAAACACCCGAACAAAGAAGAACATTAAGAAGTAAAACATTTCCAGGTATAGCAAAAGCAATGGCTGAACAATGGACTAAAATAATTTAAAATTAATTTGTATAACTTAATTTAATTACGTACATTTGACAAATATTAATAATAAAACTAAATAATTATGACAACAGAAGAAATGAAAAAAATGGAATCAATTGATACTAAAATAGTATTGGGCGATAAAATAACAAAAGAAGAAAAGGATTTTTATAACAAAAATTGGGATGAAATGGTAACAGGGGTTTCAGAAAAAGCAGACCATTGGAAATATCACACTGCAATAATTTAAAACTAAACGAAATGAAAAAAGCAGAACACAAGTTTAATAAAAATATAAAAGATTCTATTGATGAAAATGCTAGGGAAAACGAAAAGGAATATTTTTTCTATTCAGAGCCAAAACCGATTTATATACCAAAAAGAAAAAAATTTAAACGCTAAAACTAAATAATTATGACAAAATTTATCAGTATCAACAAAGATACACAAGAAAAAAAAGAAACTGTTTTTACGCATTACTTAGAGTTAAGTTTAGATAATCCTATATTATCAAAAGCTAAATATAAACCAATAGACTTTGATAAAGTAGAAGAAGTTTATACAATAAAAAATAAAACTTTATTTAGAGTAACACTTGGTGGATCAACATCTTATTGGATAGGAACAAAAGGCGATGAGTTTAATTAATTACGAGTATAACCAAAGCCTAAGAAAAAATGCTTTAGAAGTATTGGCTAAAGAAAAAGAAAAAGAACGAATTAAAAAAGAAAAACAAGATGAGAGAAACAGATATTAGCGCAATGAAATATAGAAAGTCAACACATCTTAGCGGACTTGATATAGCTGAAATAATAACAAAAAAAGGGAAATGCATATTGACTATTGAAAGTGCATATTATGATAAAGCAGTTGATGTAGCTGGAAAAAAAGTTGATGGATACTTTATAGAGTTCCAAGGTGATTTAAAACCCATGATGTTAAACTCTATAAATAGAAAAAATATTGGTAAAGTAGTTAAAATGACTAAAAATATATCGATGTCAGAAGCTATGATGATTAATAATTGGGTGGGTCAATCTATTGAGTTTTATTTTGATGAAACTGTAAAATTTGGAGCTAACGAAACTGGAGGAATACGCGTTAAATTAGTTTCTCCAATACCTGACATTTCAGACTTTAACGCATTGGCTATTTTAAACGAATCTAAAGCATTAACTGAATTACCTGTTAATTGGGGTAAGTTATCAAAACAAGAACAATCTTTACCTAGTGTATTCGCGTTAAAAGAAAAACTTAAAAACACTTTGAAATAATGGTAAATCATAAAGAAATAAAGCAAGGTAGTTTAGAATGGTTTGAGATTAAGTGGCGTAAAATAGGCGGTACACTTTCAAAAGGTTTATTTATCAATTCAGATACTTTATTTATAGACTTACTTAGTCAACATATTGAGGAATTTGAGCCTAGTGAAAGTTATTCAAACGATGCAATGGAACGAGGTAATGAATTAGAACCTTTTGCACTTCAATATATTTCACAATATACTGGATTGAATTTTCAAACTACTGGATGGTTACAAAGTAAAGAATACCCTTTACTGGGCATTTCTCCCGATGGTTTAACAGAAGATGAAGAAACGGCTTGCGAAATTAAATGCCTAGCTCGTAAAGCACATACTGAAATTTTGCTTAAAAATGAAACTCCAAAAGATAAAATATCTCAAATAGTTCATTATTTTACAGTAAATTCTAAATTAAAAAAATTATATTTCATATCTTACAGACCTGAAAGTATAAAGCCATTTATTGAAGTTTTTACACCTGAATCAATTGTTGACATGGGTTGGAAAAAGAAAATTGAAGTAAAACAGTTTGGAGTTAAAGGTCAAGAAATAAAACCAAAGATTGAAAATATTGAAGATTTGAAAACAATAAGTCAATGGTCTGAAATAGCGAAAGCCGAAGCTAAAAAATTAGAGGCACAAATAAAAGAAACAATTAATAAATTAAATTTTTAGATTATGGAAGTAGTAGGAAAAGTAAAAGTATTAGGAGCTGAGCAAGTAGTATCAGCTAGCTACAAAAAGAGAGAATTAGTAATTGTAACAGATGAGCAATATCCACAATTTATTGCAATTGAATTCCCACAAGATAAGGGGGATTTATTAAATATTTTAGCTGAAGGAGATTCTGTAAAAGTTTCTATTAATCTAGGTGGAAGAGAGTGGGTTAATCCACAAGGTGAAATAAAATACTTTAATTCGATTAAAGGTTGGAAATTAGAAAAAATAAACGCAGAGGCACCCAGTTATTAATTTTAACGACTTACCAATTATAAAGTTTTTGATTAAAACTTTAGATTTAATATAAAAAAAGCAGTTAGTTGAGCTAAGCCATATACACACTTGTCTAAACAACAATGGTTAACTGCTTTAAAAAAAATGAATTATGTTAAAATGCAAAATATGGGATTGTAAATATGTTTATAATTTTCCATCAATACCAAATAGAGCTATTTGTGTAAGATGTAAAAGGAAATTAGAACTAGATTTAAAAAAAATAAAATGGAATTTTGTAGAAAAATTTAATACAAAAACAGATTTAGGTACAGATGAAGAAATTATAAAAAGATGGTTTAAAGAACCAAAGTATATTTTAAAACTTAAAAAATAAATAAATTGAAAAACTTTAGATAAATAAATATTAATTATAACAGCTTTGAAATATAGCGTATATCTTAGACAGCAAAAGCAGAGTAAAACGTAGACAATAAAGTAGAAGTTGTTAATTAAAACTTTGATTAATCCATAATTTATTTTATGGATTTTTTTTGGTCATGTAAAAAAGTATTTGTATGTTTGTACTCGTTGAGCATCACCAACAAGGAAAACATTAACGTTAATCTTTTAACGTAACGAGAAGCCCTTAACAATAGTGATGCATTGTTAGGGGTTTTCTCATTTTAAAATATATCTATTATGAAAATATGTAAAAACACAATTTTGTTAACTAAAGACGGGAGGGTTTTTGGTAATGCAATAGTAACTAATGTAAATGAAAAAGGTAAATTTAATACTTATGACATTAAAACAGATTACGGAAATGAAGTAAAAGAATTGGATAGAAAATATTTACTTCAGCAGTTTTATGTAGCTGGAGAACTTCAAATGCTATCAGTTGAAAATCATAAACATTATACTTTTTAATTATGAAACCATATAAAGACCAAAAAATAATAATTGACGATATACTTAATGAATTTGAGCACAGGAATAGAATTATGTTGCAGTTGCCAACAGGAGCTGGAAAAACAGTTGTATTTTCTTTTATTGCAAAACGTTTTATTAAAGAATATAAAAAAAAGGTTTTAGTGCTTGCTCATCGTGAAGAGCTAATAAACCAAACACTTGCAACCTTAAGAGATACAGGAGTTTCATGTGAAAGTATTATTGCATCGAAAAAAACCTTAAAACATAACGCTAACGCGTATGTGGGAATGGTTCAAACGCTAAAGAATAGATTAAGAAGCAATCCATTATTCGTTAAAGAAATAGAATTAGTTATTTGTGATGAAGCGCATTTGGATATTTTTAAAGAAGTGTTCGAATATTTCCCAAAAGCTAAAATTTTAGCGGTTACAGCAACGCCATCTTCTTTAAAAAAGATTAGTTTTACTCGTTGCCATAGGTGTAAAAAAAAATATGATGAAATAACTGAATGCTGTGGCTACGAAACTTATGAATATACAAGAAAGTTTTATTATTCTGAAATTTATGAACACATTATTTTAGGACAATCAATATCTGAGTTAATAGACAAAGATCGTTTAGTTCGTGATATTAATTATGAAATCGGAGTTCCTGATAAAAGCAATTTTGAAATAGATTATAAAACTGGAGATTACGATACTAAAAGTACTGATGCTTACTTTGGAATGCCGAACGTAGTTTTGAATTACGAAGAAATTTGTAAAGGAGAAAAAACAATTGTATTTAATTCAAGTACAAAAACAAACCTATTAACATATCAAAGTTTTGTAGATGCTGGATATGAAAATGTAAAAATGTTAGATAGTGTTAATACAAAAAAATCTGAACGAAAACCTATTTTAAAATGGTTCAAAGAAACTCCTGATGCTATTTTATTAAACTGCGGTGTATTAACTGCTGGATTTGATGAGCCAACAATTCAAGCGGTTGTAATAAATAGAGCTACTTTATCTTTATCTTTATGGCTTCAAATGGTTGGTCGTGGAGGCAGAAAATGTGATTTGATTTATAAACCACATTTCAAAGTAATTGACTTAGGCGGTAATATTAAAGAACATGGTAAATGGAGTGAAGAAATAGACTGGGAGGCTGTTTTTTACGGAACAGAAGATATCCCAAGACCAAAAAAAGAAGCTCTTGAACAAACAAAAGAATGCTTAAACTGCGGTGCGGTAATAGCTAAAAACTCTTTAGAGTGTGAATTTTGTGGACATATAGAAATTGAAAATGAAGTTGAAAAAAAGATAAGTAATGAAATAGCTAAATTAACAGACGAAATCCCAAAACCTAACGGAACAAAAATAGTCACTTATTGCAATAGGTTAGGCAAAGACAAAAATTTTGCATGGTTAATTCTAACTAATCAAATAATAGATTTATTCATTAAGCATTCAGTTACTTACGGTATGTATAATAAATCAATAAAAAACGAAAAATTTGAGCAATCAATAAGAAATATAATAAAAGAACCTTATCAAACAATTCAAGGGTCAGAACTTGATGGTGGTATTTTTAGAACAAAAGCGTGGTTAATAAAAAAAATTAAAAATAAATTAGATAAATATTATGAAACAAATATCAGAAGCAGTAATTCAACAAGAGTGTTTTAATTGGTTTAATAATAAATATTGCTTAAATCATTTCGAACAAAGTTTAATAATTCATTCAGTACCGAATGGTATAAATGTAAATTTACCACCTAGCGAAATGGCAAAAGCTTTAGATTTTTTAAACAAAACAGGAATGAAAAAAGGCGTATCAGATTTACTTATTCATGGTGTAAATGGGCGTTGCATTTGGGCGGAATGCAAAAGACCAGGAGAAAAACAAAGCGAAGATCAAATAAAAATGGAAAACAAAGTAAAAAAACTTGGTGGGATTTATTTTATTTTTTATTCTTTAGATGGTTTTAAAGAAAAAATTTCACTATATTTACCATTCTTAACAACCGCTTAAAAGTGCGGTTTTTTTAGCTAAAAATCAGTAAAAAATTTTACCAATGACAAAATTAGATTGCACAAGAAAAATAGAACAATTAAGGTTTGAAAATACAGATGAAGAAGTCTGTAAAATAATCGGAGTTTCAAAGCCTACTCTTTACACAAGGTTAAGAAAAAACAACTGGAAGGTTTTAGAAATATTTAAAATAGAAAGACTATGAAAATAAAAGATGCTATTTCACGAATAAGGTTTACAATTGGAAACAAAAACAAACCAAACGAAAATGATGCAGATGCTTTTAATTCAATTTTATTACATTTTAAAAATTCAGAAGAAAAAACAATACAGGATAATTTATTATTTGCTAAACTTTATTGTTTTATTCTTGAAAAAAATGTAATGAATTACAAAAATGCTGATTTTGCAAACGAGCAAATAAATAATGTTTTATCACAACCTTTAAAGATAAGAATCGAGAGCTTAAAGGTGTCTTTAAAAAACATGGAGTTATCTAATTATTTTGAAGGTAAAGGAGTTAAAGATTATAACTTAAAAAAAGCTAACGAAAATGCTGAAACTCTTAAATTTAATATGGCAGAATTCATGGAGCTTTATGATGTTTGGGACGACGACGACAATATTAATGCTTTGTTAAATAGAAATATAAATTCATCAATTCAAAAATACAAAAACTATGTTTGAACCGTTAGAAATAGAAGTTAAAGAAACAAAACAAATATCTTTAAAAGATATTAATCAATTCAGGGTAAAGCATACAGATGAAATACCTCTTCCAGATACTGTTTTACAAGTCGGTGGGAAAATAATAGCAACAAGAAAAAATATATTTGGAATTTCAGGAAAAGCCAAAGTAGGTAAGTCTTTTTTAATGGCATTAATAAATGCAACTGTATTACAAAAAGGTGAACTCGGAGCATTATCTTCTTACTTACCAAAGGGAAAAGATAAAATTTTATACATAGATACTGAACAATCTGACTATCACGTTTCTTTAGCTTTGCAAAGAGTAAAAAAAATGGTAGATGCTTATAAAATGGACAATCTTTTAATGTATGCTTTTGATTCAGTACCTACGGATCAAAGAAAAGAATACACTGAATACCTTATAAACAATACAGAAGGGCTTGGGCTTGTTATTATAGATGGTATAGCCGACTTGATAAAATCAGTAAATGATGAAGTAATGGCAGTGGAGCTATACGACTGCATTAGAGCTTGGGCAAAAAATAACGACGTTGCTATTGGATATGTATTGCATCAAAACCCATCAGAAAGCAGTAAAATGAGAGGTCATCTTGGTACTATATTAACAAATAAATCGGAAACTGTTTTACAAATTACAAGCAGTAAAGATAATGATAGCGTAAAAATAGTAGAGGCGATGCAAACAAGAAACGCTAAACCTGATAATTTTAGTTTTGAAATAAAGGACGGAATGCCAATAATTATGGATGTTTGTTTTGAAGAACCAAAAGCTGGAAGAAAACAAAAAAGAACATGGACAAATATAGAAAGGTACAATGTTTTATTAGAAGCTTATAAAGGGCTTAAAAAGAGTCAATGCATAGGATACAGTATTTTATTAGAAAAAGTTAAGGAAAACACCTCAGAAATGGGAGATAACGCAATAAAAGAATTTGTCAAGTATGCAAAAGAGAATAATTGGCTTTTTCAAGACCAACCTAAAGGAGGATATTTCTTACATGACTTTAGTGACGGTTTAATGGTTTAACAATTATTTTAATTAAACCATGCAATTATTAAACCATCAAATAAAAAAAAATTATTAAACCATCACGAAGCCACGCTATTACTGGTTTTGTTATTAAAAAAAGTGTTAAAAACGGGTGATGGTTTAATAATACAAAATAATTGTTAAACCATCAAATAATGCAAAAAACAGCTATATTTGTAAGAAAATTACATAAGGTTTAATGGTTTAATAATACAAAAACAGGGGTGTGAGTGATGGTTTATATACCCCCTTATATAGGGGGTATTAAACTAAACCACCCCACCCATAAAAACTAAACGAATTTAAAACATGGCTAAAAGACAAATAGATAAGTACGCTACTATGAAAAAAGAGTATAACGAATTATTAGTAAATAAAAACAACCCTAAAAGACTCCAGCAAATAAAGGATTTTTTAGATTATTTTGAATATGGAATAAAAAAATAAAAAATTATGAAAAAAAATGTATTAGAATTATTTGCAGGATCTAGATGTATTGGGCAAGTAGCAGAAGATTTAGGAATGAATGTGTTTAGTGTAGATTGGACGCCTTACGAAAAAATAGATTTATCAATTGATATAGAATTACTAACCAAAGAACAAGTTCCTTTTATACCAAACCATGTACACGCATCATTTGATTGTACTACTTATACCATTGCAGCTATATCACATCATAGAAATGGAACAGAACCAAAAAGCGAATACGCTAAAAAATGCGACAATGTAAACCAACACGTTATAAAACTAATTAAAGAATGGAAATTAATAAATCCAAACATTACTTTTACTTTTGAAAACCCACGAGGAATGTTAAGACATATGCCATTTATGAAAGAGTTTACAAGACATACAGTTTGGTATTGCCAATACGGAGATGATAGAGCAAAACCAACAGATATATGGACTAACTTAGATAATTGGAAACCTAAACCAGTATGTAGAAATTACAAATACGATAAAGAAGGTAATATTATTGACAAACATTGTCATCACGAAAGTGCAAGACGTGGAGCAAAAACAGGAACACAAGGTAAAAAAGGAAGTTACGAGCGATCTAAAATACCTTTAGAATTATGCTATGAGTTATTAAATTGTGTTAAAATTAAAAAAATAACACAATAAATTTGCGTGTTAAATAATTTGTTGTATATTTGCTAAAGAAATAACTATAATATGAAAAACTTTAAAAACTTTTTACAAGCATTATTACTATGGCTTGTATTTATAACCTTAGCAGTATTATTAACTAAATAAAAACTAAATTATGAAACTAGAATTAAAACACATTGCGGGATATTTACCTTATGGATTGAAGGTTATGGAAAACTACGATGATTTTCAAATAGAAATGCTTGGTATTTACACATTTAATGATATTTACACAGATGGTGGTGATATTACTTTTGAAGGCTTCAAACCAATCCTAAGACCATTAAGCGATTTAACAAAAGAGATTGAAGTTAATGGAGAAAAGTTTGTGCCTTTAGATTATTTTGAACAAGATAGTATTGCTGATTATTTTGCCGATAATATTTGGGTCAAATTTCTATTTGAAGATGGCAAATGCAATGATTTAGATTTAATACCTTACGGAATGATAGAAAAACTATACGAATGGCACTTCGACATATTTAACCTAATCGAAAACAATTTAGCAATCGACATTAACACTTTATAAAATGAAAGCACTATTATTAACATTACTACTATCGACTATTGCAACAGCTCAGAGCTACACAATAAAAACAATAGTAAAAGACAAACAAATTACTGGATATTTAATTATAAACGTTTCTAAGGATAAAACTATTTCAACTGAACGTCTATGTTGTTATTCAGAAATCGAACGCTTAGGATTAAGAAAACAAGCTAAATTAATCATATCACATGATAATATTCCAACTGATAAATTAGAGCAAGAGGAGTATTTAAAAAATGGTGTAAAAAGTAATGAGTTATGAAACTAACAGGTAAAACAAAAGAAGCGTTTGAGAAGTGGTTCTATAAAGAAATTGATCAAATAGGCGGTGAAGGATTAGACGATGTGACAGATTTACATTTAAACGCATTAATTATTGAATTCTTTGATTCGGTTGGATACACTATTGACAGAGATTCTTATAATAGAAAAATGACAATAGTAGATTGGAATGACGGAAATGAAACTCATTATACTATTGATTGCGAATATTTAGATCCGTTTACTGATTGGTGGGATAAAGCAATTGAAAAGGCAAATGATATTTACAACAATAAACTTGCATAATTAAATATTAATAACTACGTTTGCTTTATGATTTTAGAAGAGCTTTCAAAAAAAGATAAACTTTGGCGTAGTATTGCATTTAATATTTGCAAAGACAAATCGTTGTCTGATGAGTTAACGCAACAAATGTATGTAAAAGTATATGAAGTATCTTTAAAAAGAAACATAGACACAAATGACTACTACATAGCTAAAATACTTTTAAATTTATTTATAGATTATATTAAAGAAAATAAAAAGTTTGTAACAAATACAGAAGTTATTAGTCTTATAAGTAACGATGAATCATTTACAATGGATGATGAGCAATTAAATATAATTAACGATTTATCATTCATAGAAAAAGAATTAATCTTATTAAATGAAAATTTAAGCTATCACGAAATACAAAGAAAGTATAATATAAATTATCAATTTGTTAGAAGGGTAATTTTAAACGTAAAAAATAAACATGGCAAAAAAGAAAGTAAATAAATCAAAAGGATTAGGAGATGTTATAGAAAACATTACAGAAGTTACTGGAGTAAAAGCATTAGTAGGTGATTGCGTTGGATGTAACGAACGTAAAGAAAGGTTAAACAGAAAATATCCAAACTTAAAAAATGCAAGAGAATTTACAGAATATGAGTTAGATTATTGGAGAAACTTTATTGAAGTAAGAACCGCAAAGATAGAAAGAAATACACTTTTAGAAATATGTAAACTTTATTCTGATGTACTTACTTTAAAGTATTGGCAACCATCTTGCTTTAGTTGTGGTGGTACAATTAGAAGTGTATCAAATATGATTGATAAATTAGATTTAATATATAAAAACCAAACAAATGAAAACAACAATTAAAATATTATTAATTAGCTTAATACTTGGATCATGCTCAGCAGATGAAGTAGCTAAACAAAATTGTGATTGTACTACAACCTATTACACAATTGAACCAGGAACAAGTGGATATACTTGGTATGGAGTTACACAATCACCTGAATTGAGTTGTGATGATGAAATGGAAACTAAAGAACATACTGGTAATGATAATATGTTTTATCAAGTTACTTGTGAATAATGTTTAAACACAACTTTTAACATATGGCATTTGAAAAAGGAAATAAACTAGGTAAAGGTAGACCAACTAAAGCAGATGAAGAAAAAGCTAATACAATAATGCTTAATGCTTTAAAAGAAGTTTACTCAAAAGAAACAGATGAGGATGCTAAGATTGCATTTATCAAAGATACTTTAATGGATAGTCAAAGAGGTCAACTATTTATAGCTGAGCATGTATTTGGTAAACCAAAAGAAACAATTGAAACAACGCACAACGTTAATAACTTTGATATAAAAGACTTGTTTAAGGTTGATAAAGATACATAACAAATATAATTTACTTGGTTCGGATAGCAGATACTTTGTCATTACTGGTGGTAGGGGTTCAGGGAAATCATATTCTCTTAACTCCTTTTTGCTATTGTTAACGTATGAAGTAGGACATGTTATATTATTCACTCGTTATACATTAACTTCTGCTCACGTATCAATTATACCTGAGTTTTTAGATAAGATTGAAACGGCTAATTTGCAACAAGATTTTTACATCACTAAGGATGAAATCATAAATTTAAAGACTGGATCTAAAATATTATTCAAAGGTATTAAAACAAGCTCAGGAACACAAACTGCAAACCTTAAATCTTTAGCGGGTGTTACTACTTGGGTATTAGATGAAGCAGAAGAGCTTAACGATGAAGATACATTTGATAAGATTGATTTTAGCATTAGAGCAAAGGATATTCAAAATAGAGTTATATTAGTTTTAAATCCAGCAACAAAAGAACATTTTATTTATAAACGTTTCTTTGAAGAAAAAGGAGTTGAGGCTGGAGCAAATGAAATTAAAGAAGATACAACTTATATTCATACTACTTATTTAGATAATTACAAAAACTTAAACGAGTCATTTATTCATCAAGTTGAGTTGATGAAAGAAAACAACCCAAACAAATATAAACATGTAATACTTGGTGGTTGGTTAGATAAAGCAGAAGGAGTTGTATTTGATAATTGGGAGTTCGGAGATTTTAATCCTGATAATTTACAAACTTCATTTGGTCAAGATTTTGGATTTACAGTTGATCCAACTACATTAGTAGAGGTTGCAATAAATAAGAATAAAAAGATAATATATGTTAAAGAATATCTATATAAAAATAGATTGACTACTTCTGAAATAGCAACTATAAACATAACTCACGCACAAAGAAAAATAATTATTGCAGATAGTGCTGAACCTAGGTTAATTGATGAACTAAAGAAATTAGGATGTAATGTTATTGGAACTATAAAAGGTGCTGGAAGTATTAATGTAGGTGTAGAATTGATGAAGGACTATAAAATAATTGTAGAACATAACAGTTCAAACATAGCTAAAGAATTAAATAACTATGTTTACCTTGATAAAGGAAGTAAATTATATATTGACGACTATAACCATATAATTGACGCAATAAGATATAATGTGAGTTACTATTTAAGTAGTGGAGGTGTCGGAGAAATTAGATAAACCTTGTAACAAAATAACAATTAATTAGTTTTAATAATATGAAGATAGTATTACCAGAAAATATAGCAGATATAACTTTAGAGCAAGAGCAAAAATATAATAAGCTATTGCAACGTGAGGATTTATCTGATTATGAAAAGAACAGAAGGAAGTTAGAAATATTTACTAATCTTACTTATCATCAAACAAAAGATATTATTCAAGTAGATTTTGAAGAGTGTTTAATTCAAATTAACAAAGCATTAAGTGAGGATGTTCCATTCTTAAATAGGTTTAAAATGAATGGTCAAGAGTTTGGGTTTATAACTAATTTAGATAAACTAAGCTCAGATGAACAAAACGCTTTAGATAATATTTCTTTAGGTGAGTTTGTTGATACTGAAAAGTATAACGCAAGTTTAGATGATATGCATAAGTTAATAGCTATATTATTCAGACCAGTAATAAAATCAGATGCATTTGGTAATTATGAAATTGAAGAGTACAACGGGACAACTGAATGGTGTGAGTATATGATAAAGACACCATTAAATATTGTAAGAGGTGCGTTATTTTTTTTTATCAATTTGTCAACAGAATTAGAGAGTTATATCCTGAGATATACGAGGGAGGTACAAGCGAAGGAAACGACAGTTTAGAGTATTTTAAAAAATGGAGTTGGTACGCTACAATAGTAGAATTAAGTAATGATAATATACATAAAGTAAAAGATACTTTAAAACTAAACGTACATGAGGCTCATTTGTTTTTAGCTCATAAAATTGATAAGATGAAAATGATGCACAAAGTACACACACCACCACAAGGAAACACAACACAATTATGAACCAATATACAGAACTATTAATATATTTAAAAACATTGGCTAAATTATACGGAGCTAATACAGTTACTAAAGACGCTCCAGATAGTGTTGATTTACAAAAGACTAATATATTTCCATTAGTCAATATATCAATCGCTAACGGATCATTTAGCAATGGTTCTACTATTTCTTTTAATGTAGTGTTAGAAGCTATAACTAATCGAGATGCAAATAAAGAAGTTGTTGATGATAAGTTTTGGAGTAATGATAATGAAGTAGATAATCACAACGATACTTTAGCTATATTAAATAAAATGTGGGTTGCTATGTATAGAGATTTTGAAGATAAGAACATTACTTCAAGTGAGTCGCCTACATTTGAAAAGATTACTTTAGACGGTACAAATCTATTAGATGGATGGGAGTTATCATTTGATGTTGAACTGCCTAATACAACATTAAATCTATGTCAGTAAAGAAAGCATTAGATGACTTTGGTAAGTATACAGTTAAACAAGCTAGGACAAACTTAACTAAGAAGAAAAAGAACGATACTAAAGGATTATATAATTCAATTAGTTATGATTTAGAGGTTTCAAAGAATAGTTTTAGTCTTTCATTCTCAATGGATGGGCATGGTAAGTTTATTGACAAAGGAGTTAAGGGCGTTAGTAGTTCAGCAAAAGCTCCAAATAGTCCTTACAAGTTTGGAACAGGAACAGGAAAAAAAGGAGGTTTAACTAGTGGTGTTGATGGATGGGTTAAGCGTAAAAGAATACAATTTGCAGATAAGAAAACAGGTAAATTTATGAGCTATAAACAAACTGCATATCTAATTAGAAATAGCATTTGGAATAAAGGAATTGAAACAACTAACTTCTTTACAAAGCCATTTGAAGATGCTTTTAAAAGATTGCCGGATACATTAATAAACGCATTTAGTTTAGAGGTTGACAACCTATTTAATTTTACAAATAAAAAATGATAAAAAATTTAAGCCCATATTATGTAACCATTCCGTTTGTTGCTCCATTGAGTGGGTTAACTTGTAGTGAGTTCACTATGCAGTTGTTCGTTTGGAATGGTTTGAAATCTACACCACCAACAGAGGCTTTATATGAGTTCACAAAACAAAACCCTACTTCAAGCGTGGGGAGTGTAAAGGTAGATATTGCTAATTTAATAAGCGATGCAATTATATTTACACAACAAGAGGGTACGGGTACGGAATTAATAAATGGGAATAATCAAGTTTGGGTTAAATGGAGAACTTTTTATAAAACTACAAACCCAATAGACAACACAACGCCTACAAATATAAATACAACATTATCTTTAAAAGGATATGCGTATGGATTTGATGGAGAAAATACAATTACACCAACTAATAAAATATTATTAACAGGTACTGATTTTAAAGTTAGTAGAAATTCAGTTTTTGTATTACCTATTGAAATCGAACAAACTACAATAGTACTTGGTACTTTAACTATTGATAATTTAACAGTTGTTACTCATCAAATGTATGATTTAGATTGGTCGAGTACAGGTAATTTAGGAGATATTTATTATCGTTATAGGTTGTTAGGTGATACAGATTGGTTCTTTGGACTTGAAACTGTTATAGATGATCCACAAGAAATTGAATTAGACGTTGATGCTGGAACTTATGAAGTGCAATTACAGGCATACGATAATGATAATTCAGTAGTAATATTTTCAAACATTTTTAATTTAGAAATAGTATCATGATTATAACAGTAATTTCATATCCTAATAATAATATAAACTTTTCAGATGATGTCGGTAATTCTTTACTTAGTAGTGAGTTAGTTAAATATATGTGGATAGATTTATCAGAGGCTTTAGATGATGAGTATGTTGAGATAGTTTACAATGGGGTTACTACTACTTTATTAATTGAAGATGAGTGCAGATATACACCAATAGATATATTCTTTCAAAATAAAGAAGGAGCTGAGCAGGTTATTACTTTCTTTAAAAAATCAATTGAAACTTTAAAGACTACTAGTGAAGAGTATGAAGGTACTAACGGACAACCTTTAAGCGGATTTCACCAATTTATTAAATATAATGTTCAAGGTAGACAATCGTTTAAGGTTAATAGTGGTTTTGTAACAGAAGATAAAAACGAAACATTTAAACAATTACTTTTAAGCAGAAGAGTTTGGAGTTATGTAGATAGCAAATTCATTCCCTTAAACGTATCAAGTGAAACAATAGAATATAAAACAAAGCAAAACGATAGACTAATTAATTACGAAATTGGTTTTGATTATGCTTTTAACGAGATAAATAATGTTTAGTTTATACATAGGAGAAAGTAAGTTAGATTTATTTTCAGATGAGAATATAGAACTTACTCAGCAAATTGGTAGCGTTTCAGATATTACCAAAAACTTAGGCGATTTAACGCGTTCTTTTTCTGTTCCAGCAAGTGAAAATAACAACTCGCTATTTAAACACTATTACAATGCTAATATAGATAATACTTTTGATGCACGTACAAAGGTAAACGGAACTATTGAGCTTAATGGGATGCCATTTTCTAACGGTAAATATAGACTTGAAAAGGTAATCGTTAAACAAGGAAAACCTTATTCTTACTCTTTACAATATTGGGGAAATTTTATAAGTATAAAAGATAAAATAAAGAATGATGAGTTAAGTATTTTAGATTTATCAGCATACAATCACGCTTATAATTCTACAAATGTAAAGACTGGTTTAACAGGTAGTTTATTTGGAGGGGATATTATATATGCTCCATTAGTAAAGAAACAATATTACTATAACGATAACGGCACAGATTCAACTTATAATAGTAAGTTAGCAAACATTGCGCACGCAAACGGTGGTAACGGCGGTATGTATTGGGCTGATTTTAAACCAAGCATTAAATTATTACCTATTATAGAAGCGATTGAAAGTAAATACAATCTATCCTTTACACGTGATTTCTTTGGACGTAGTGAGTTTACAGATATTTATATGTGGTTAAACAATACTTCAAGTGCAGAAGTTAGTAAGAAGTTGCAAATAGATTTTACAAGTACTGGTAATATTTTGGATATAGCAGGCACTGAAATGAGCTTAACAGAGGACTACTATGTGGTTGGCTCTTCAAATTCAAATGTAAAAATAAATATAATACCAAGTGCTGGATTTGAAAATGTGCCTTACAAAGTTATTCGTAATTTAGACGGTGCATTGTGGACTGAATCAATTACACTTACAGGAAATACAGTCACGCAATTTAGAACAGATACAGATAAAAAGAAACATACTTTCTTTGTTGAAACTTCTTTGTCTTTTAAATTTACTACTGTGTTTATTGTTACCGTTCCATTAGGTGGATTAACAAAGACGGCTACATTTAATGAGCAAACAATAAACCTAGACATAAATATAAATACTAATTTACCAAAAATAAAAGTTATTGACTTTTTAGCTGGTTTGTTTAAGATGTTTAAATTAGTTGTCATAGCTAAAGATGACGGAACAATTTATGTAAATACTTTAAAAGATTATTATGCAGAGGGTAGGGTTTGGAATCTAACTCAATACATAGATGCATCAAGCTATGAAGTTGAGCGTGGCAAACTATTGAACCCTATTAACTTTAATTTTGAAGAGCCTCAAACATTATTAAACATTCAATTTGATGCTAATACAGGACAGTATTATGGAGATGAGGAATTAATATTAGAAGATGATGAAGGAGAGCAACTAGATGGAGAAAGCTATGAGGTTAAATTACCATTTGAACAAGTGATTTACGATAGATTAATAAATATAAATACTGGAGGGACTAGTTCATTTATGTATGGGGGTATTTTTGACGAGAATATAGAGCCTGTAAATCCTAAAATACATTTACATTACGTACAAAACACAACACTAAACGGAACTGGTTTAGCGTATGTTAATGACTTAGGAACAAAAGAGTTAATAGATGGCAATATAAATATACCAACACATACAAGTTCTTTTGAAGATGCTCCGTTTTCTTTGGTTTGGGGTAATGAATTTAATGAATGGAACGGTCAAATAATTGAAAATACTCTTTATAAAAACTATTATAGTGATTATATCTCAAGTGTTTTTAATATAAAAAGAAGAACGTTTAAATACAAAGCAAAAGATATACCATTAAGAATAAGATTGTCGCTTAAACTTAATGATATAATACAAATAAAAGAAAACTATTACAGACCTGATAACTTCACTACTAATTTAAAAACGGGTGATGTGTCTTTTAGTTTAATTAACTCATTTGATAATACAATTTCAGGATTTTCAGCAGATAGAAATATAATTAATACAGACTATCAAGCTAAAATAGAAAGTATCTATGTAACAAATGGAGGTAATTTTAGTTTTAATAAAGTAGATACGGGTGATGGAGTTAGTTGGGTAGTTGTTTCAAGCTTAGATAATAATGTTTATTTTTCTTTTGAAGAAAATACTGGAGTACTACCTAGAATTATGGAAGTTGAAATAACAAATACTTTAACATTCCAAACTATAACAATAGTTTTAAATCAAGGAGTTAGTGGAAGCTACACCGCTGATACTACATTAATAACCGCAGATAACACAATAATAACAGCAGATAATTTTTAAGATATGGCACAAGAAATAATAGGAATTGGAATAAGTGCAAACGATAATACTGGAGATCCATTGCGTACTGCATTTACAAAGACAAACGATAATTTTGCAGAACTTTATTCTCCAAAAATTGGAATATATGATTATGATAGCACTCTAGGAAGTCAATCATTTACAGGAACTGCAATAAAATTACTAAACAATGGTTTAGGTGCATTTACAAATAAGATTTATGCTTTAGATGGAGTTACTGACTTATTTAACACAACTACTAATGAATTTGATTTTAGTGGTTTATCTTTAGGTGATAGGGTAGCTTTTAGATATGATTATCAAATAACAACATCTTCAGTTAATCAAGAAAGTAGAATTTATTTAAATCTAGGTATTGGAAGCGGTTCGCCTTATTCAATTAATCAAGACACTAGTTTTTTTAAAACTGCTGGAGTACATGAATTATCAGGGGCAAATAGTTTTATTTACATGGGTAATTTAGAAACTTTGAATTTTCCATCCGAATTAATGTTTACCTCTGACGCAAATGCGACAGTTATACTAAACGGTTTTGTAATTTCAGTAACAAAAAGATAATATGATAGGCGAAATAATAAGAACGTTAAGGAGTAACGAGTTTTACGGAGCTGGTGAATTTACAGAAATTGCAAAAGGTAAACATGAATTGGTTAATAATTGGAAGCAATTTAAAAACAAAGCAACAAGACTATGGCACTCACAAAAGAAATAGAAATAAAAGTAAACACTTCAGGTGCAGTTTCTAATGTTAATAATCTTAATAAAGAAATAGGTAATACAAAAAAAGAAACAGAAGAGAGCGGTGCCGCATTATCTGGAATGTCTGGTAAAATAGATAGCCTAACAGGTGGTGCGATTACTAAGTTTAAAGGATTGACAAGTGCTTTAGGTGGTGTCGCAGGTGGTTTTAAAAGTATTGGAGCGGCTATTGCTTTAAGTGGTTTAGGTTTATTAATTATTACAATTGCGGCAGTAGCTTCGGCATTTAATTCAAGTGAAGAAGGGCAAAACAAATTTGCCAAGTTAATGGGAGTTATTGGATCTGTAACTGGTAATTTAATTGATTTACTTTCTGATTTTGGAGAGCTTGTTATTTCAGTTTTTGAAAACCCTAAAAAAGCTATTGAGGACTTTGCTAATCTTATAAAGCAGAATATAGTTAATCGTTTTAATGGACTATTAGAGTTAATTCCACAACTAGGCAAGGCAATTGGTTTACTTTTTGAAGGTAAATTTGTTGAAGCTGGTAAGGTTGCGGCAGATGCGGCTGCAAAAGTAACACTAGGAGTTGATGGAATAAGTGCAAGTATAGAAAATGCGACTAATAAAACAAAGTCATTCATTGCAGAACTTCAAAGAGAGGCTGCAATTGCGGCTCAAATAGCAGATAAAAGAGCAAAAGCGGATACGACAGAAAGAAATTTAATTGTAAAGAGGGCTGAGGCAGATGAAAAGATTGCAATACTTAGAGAAAAATCATTATTAAGGGATCAGTTTTCAGCTAGAGAAAGAATTAAATTTTTAAAAGAGGCTTCAAGTATTGAGGAAAATATAACTAATAAAGAAATACAAACTGCAATATTAAGGCGTGATGCAATAATTGAAGAAAATAAATTATCTAAATCTAACAAAGAAGCATTAAGAGAAGAGGAAGAGTTAAAGGCAAAAGTAATACAATTAAATACTTCAAGATTACAAGGTCAAAGACGTTTAACTGCATCTATTCAATCATTACAATTAGAAGAACAAGGTGCTTATAAAGCAACTGCTGATGCAAGAAAAAAGATTACAGAAGATGAAAGAAAGTTAAAAGAGGATGCAATTAAAAAAGACTTTGACGCAGCTAAAGTTATAAGCGATAAAGCTAAAGAAGAAAACTTAACAGAGTCAAGAACTGCTATTGAAAACCTTACAGCTAAATATGAAGAGGAAAAATTATTGCTAGAAAAAAGTAATATGGAAACCTTAGATTTAGAAATTCAATACTTAAACAACCTAAACGATTTAAATGTAGCTGCTGGATTAATCGAGTTAGAAAATAAAAAGAAAAAAGAGGCTGAATTAAAAGCAATTGACGACAAGGCAAAAGCAGATCAAATAGCAGCAGAAAAGGCAGTTGCAGACGCAAAAAAAGAAATACAAGATTCCACTATAAATAATATAAGTTCAGGGATTAATTTAATTTCTCAATTAGCTGGTAAAAATAAAACATTGCAAAAGGCGTCTATTATTGCAGAGAGTGCTTTAGGTATAGGTAAGTCAATAATAGCCACTACATCATCAAACATAGCAACTGTTGCTCAGGGTGCTGCTTTAGCGATTCCAACAGGCGGAGCGTCTGTTGCTGCTGCTGGCGCATTAGTTACTGCAAATAATATAGGTTTAGGAATTGGTATTGCTTCAAATATTGCTGCAACTGCAAAAGCGTTAAGTTCTTTAGGAGGTGGTTCTGCTCCAACAGGCGGCTCTGTTCCAACAGGTGGTGCAGCAGCTCCGTCTTTTAACCTAGTACAAGGAACAGGAAGCAACCAGATTGCACAAAGTTTAGCAACAGATAGACAACCTTTGAAAGCTTATGTAGTGTCTTCAAGCATTACAAGTCAACAAGAATTAGATAGAAATGCAAACAACGAGGGAACAATTGGTTAAACATTTTTGTAACAAAATAACACTTTAATAGTTATAATAGTATGACAACCTACGAAGCAGAATTTAACGAGGAAGAAGTAGCTGGAGTTTATGCCATTAGTTTGGTAGAATCGCCAGCAATGGAAGGTAATTTTATTGCATTAAATAAACAAGAGGCTATACAATTTAAGGAAGTTGATGTAGAGCAACGCATTTTAATGGGTTTGGTTTTAGAACCTAACAAACCAATTTATAGAAATCAAAACGGGGAGGAATTTAATATTGTTTTTAGCGAAGAAACTATTAAAAAATTAAGCTATAACTTTTTCAAATCTAACTCACAAAAAAATTCTACAATTGAGCATGATGCAAAGCAAAGAATTGAAGGAGTTACTTTTGTTGAAAGTTGGTTAGTTGAGAATCCTGAAAATGATAAGTCTTCAAACTTTGGCTTTAGTTATCCAAAAGGCAGTTGGGTTGCAACTATGAAAATAGACAACGATGAAATTTGGAGTGGTTATGTTAAGACGGGAAAAGTAAAGGGTTTTAGTATTGATGCTATGCTCTCTTTAAAAGAAGTAAATTTTAAATCAAATATAAATATGTCAGAAGTTATTGAAAAAAATAACACTCTTTTAGAACGTTTGAGTTTTGCTTTAGGCATTACAGATAAACCAAAAGAAGAAGTAGTTATTAAATTAGGAACTATCAAGTCAATGGACGGGCAACTAACATACGAGTTCGATGGAGATGCTCCAGCAGTTGGTTCTAATATGTCAGTAGTTGCAGAAGATGGTACAAAAATACCTGTTCCAATCGGAGAGTATGAAGTCGAAGGTGGTGCAATTGTAGTAGTTGCAGAAGAGGGAATTATTGCAGAGATTAAAGAAGTAGTTGCAACGGATGTTCCAGCACCTATGTCAGAAGCTCCAACAGTTTCAGCGACTCCAGAAGTTGAAAGCGATTTAGAAAAAGCTATCAAGTCTATTTTAGTAAAGTATTCAGAACAAAACAAATCTGAATTTGATGCTTTAAAATTAGAGTTGGCAGAAACTAAAAGTAAATTAGTAGAGTTATCAGCACAACCAAGTGCGAAACCTATTAAGGCTACACCAACACAAACAGGAACAAAATTAACATTAACACAAAGAATTAATAACAAATTATAATTATGGCAAGTACATTGAATATTACAACTAACTTCGTAGGGGAAGTAGCTGGTGGATATATTGCAGAAATGGTAAAAGAAGCTAACACTATTAAAGATGGTTTAGTAACTATTTTACCTAACGTAGTGTCACCGCAATTTATTAGAAAAATTGAAACCGCAGATGGTTTTGTAGATTATGCTTGTGGATGGACTCCAGCAGGTTCTGTTACGCTTTCTGAAAAAGAGTTAGCGCCAAAGAAAATAAAAGAGGATAGGGAATTTTGTAAAGAAGATTTTAGACAGTTATGGACAGCTCAGGAAATGGGATTCTCAGCTCATAATGATAATGGATTACCAGCAACAGAACAAGCGGCTATTTTGGCTGATATTGGAGAGAGAGTAGCAAGAAAAATAGACCAAGAAATTTGGAACGGTGATGGTTCAGATGGTAAATTAGCGGGATTAATTCCAGCATTTTTATTAGACGCAGATGTAATTGATGTTGCTACTCCAGTAGCTATAACTTCTGCAAATGTAGTAGCTGAATTAGGCAAATTTATTGATGCACATACAGACGAAATGTTACAAGCTGAGGCAGGTCATTATTTTGGAGTTTCTACAAATGTAATTCGCGCAATTAAAAGAGCTTACGGAACACAAGCAAGAGCAAACGGAATCTTTTTAAATCCTAATGAATTTGATTTTGAAGGATATACTTTAACAGAAATTAAAGGATTACCTTCTAATACAATGGTAGGTTATAACAAAAATAACGTTTTCTTTGGAACTGGCTTGCTTTCTGATTTAAACGAAATTAGAGTGAAAGATATGGATGAAACTGATTTATCAGGACAGGTTAGAACTAAAATGGTTATGACTGGTGGAGTTCAATATGCTTGGGGTGGTGAAGTTGTTTTATACAAAGCATAATAATAACAAATAAAGGGTAGTTAATTCTACCCTTTTAAAAACAAATATAAATATGGCATGTGATATTACAAAAGGTAGAGCAAAAGTCTGTAAAGATAGTATAGGGGGTAATAGTAAATTCTATCCTTTTAACTATTTAGAAGATGCTTTTACCGTAGTTAATGGAGTTGCGACAGCTATAAATCCAGCATTAACAGAAGTTTTTGCTTATGATTTAGAAGGTGATGGAAACACATTGACTCAAAATTTCGTAGGAGAAAGAGCAAACGGAACATCTATAAACACTCAAACGTTAACTTTAATTCTTAAAAAAATGGATGCATCTACAAGTGCTGAAATGAATTTAATTGTCAAAGGTTATCCAATGGGAGTTGTAAAAGATAGAAACGGAAATTATCATTTGTTGGGAGCAGATGATGGTATTGATTTTACAGTTGATGCATCTACTGGAGGAGCTAAAACAGACTTAAATGGATATACTTTAACTGGAGTTGCTACTACTGGAAGCATTGCGCCTGTTATTGATCCTTTAATTATAGACGACTTTTTAGCCTTAGTAGTTTAGATTTTTAGATTGGTTATTTTAAAATTAAACCCTTAATTAATTTTAAGGGTTTTTTTATGTAACAAAACAACATTAATTTAGTTTTAATAGTATGAACGTAGTCAATCCAAACAACACAACGCATACATTAACATTGGTACCTCGTTATTACGTTAGTGGTACTGTTGATTTATTTTTATATAATGAATCGACAACAGAGGAAACAAATGTATCTAATCTATATCTTATTGAAGATGGATATTTAACTATTACTTTTGATTTTACTTTTTTAGATCGTGATAAATATCAATATAAATTAGTAAGTGATTTAGAGATTGTTTACAGGGGTTTAATATTTGCCACAAGTGAAGATACAGAAAACTATTTAACAGATAATAATACATACACTTACTACAATGAGTAAAGACAATATAATTTTTTTAGAGTTAAATAATTACGTACGTCCAAAAATTGAAGAGAATAAATCTAAAAACTGGGTTTTAAACGGACGCAATAATGAATTTTATCAATACATAATTGATAGGCGTAATGGTTCGCCAACAAATGCAACTATTATTAATTCATTTGTTAATCTTATTTACGGAAAAGGTTTAGCATATAGAGGTGATACTCTTCAAGAGTGGGCGAAATTTATTTCTGTTTTTTCAAAAAAAGAACAAAGAAAGGTAATTGATGATTTAGAGTTATTTGGTGAGGCATCAATGCAAGTTATTAAAACAAAAGATAAAAAAGGATTAGCGGGTATTTATCATTTGCCAAAAGAAAAAGTAGTTCCTTCATTAGAAAATGAAGAGGGCGAAATTGAAAGTTATTGGTATTGTAAGGATTGGACTGATACAACTAAAAATAAACCTGATGAATTTAAAGCATTTGGAACTTCTAACAATGAGATTGAAATCTATTGCATTTCACCTTATAAAGCTGGTAAGAATTACTTTAGTGATCCTGATTACTTGGCTGGATTACCTTATGCTGAAATGGAAGAGGAAATTGCAAACCTATATATCAACTCTATTAAAAAGGGGTTAAGTGCTGGCTATATTATTAATATTCCAAACGGAACTACTTTAACTCCAGAGGAGAAAGACAACTTAGAAAGACAAATAAAAGCTAAATTAACTGGCTCGCCTAATGCTATGAGTTTTGTAATGAACTTTCAAGCGGGTGATCAAGCCATAACAGTTGAGGCTTTTCCTGTAAATGATAACATACATAAACAATGGGAATATTTAACAGGGGAGGCAAGACAACAATTATTAACCGCACATGGTGTTGTTAGTCCTATGTTATTTGGTATTAAAGATAGTACAGGACTTGGTAATAATGCAGATGAATTAGATACCGCAGAAGCTCAATTAATGAAGCGTGTAATTGCACCTAAGCAATCGGTTTTTTTAGATGCTATTGATGATATATTAAACTATTATGAAATAAATTTAAACCTTTATTTCAAGCCATTAACTGAAGAGGCTATTACTACTGATGTATCTATGAGTTCACATGTTTGTTGTTCGGATGAAAAAAAAAATCTTGACACGAGTATAGCTGATGAGTTAATTGGACTAGGAGAAGACATAGGTGAAGAGTGGGTGTTGATTAAAAGTGAAGTATTAACAAGTGAAACGCAATTAGCTACAAGCACTGGAACGGCTAGACCAAATGCTAAAAGTGAGTTAGATGGGGATAAATTTAAATCAAGATTGCGTTATGATGGTGTAATAAGCGGAAATAGTAGAGAGTTTTGCCGCAAAATGATAAGTGCTAACAAACTTTATAGAATTGAAGATATAAAAGCCATGAGTTCTAAGGTAGTTAATGAGGGTTGGGGACCAAATGGAGCTAATACTTATGACATTTTACTATATAAAGGCGGTGGAGCATGTAGGCATTTTTGGGTTAGAGAAACATATCAGCTTAAATCAGATGTTAATAATCCAAATGCAAAGGAAATTACACCAGCACAAGCAAGAAAAGAGGGTGAAATATTGCCTAAATTAGATAATAAGATATACCAAAAGCCAAACGATATGCCAAATAATGGTTTTTTAAACAAATAATTATGGAATTTTTACTAATAAATCCAAAAGAATTACCGATAAGCTCTATTATGGGCGGTAATATTGACATTGATAAGTATAGATATGCAGTAAGTGAGGTGCAAGTAAATGTAATTGAGCCGTTATTAGGGACGGAATTATATGATAAAATTTTAGAAGATGCAGAAGCTAATACTTTAAGCGGATTATATCTTGAATTATATACTAAATTCTTAAAACATATAATAAAATATGAATCAATTGCTAGTTATATTGAAGTCGCTCCTTATTTAGTTACTAACGGAGGTGTATTCAAAAATGCTCCAGCAGATAAAGAGATTGTAAGTTCTAGCGAGGTTAGTATTTTAGCATCTAGAAATCATAGTAAAGCACAAGTTTACGTTCAAAGATTTGAAAAATGGATATGTAAAAATACACTCCCTGAATATAAAAGATGGCAAGATGAAGTTAATGCACAAAACGTTAAAACAAGCGTTGGATGGTATCTATAAATAGACAATGCAAAGACAATAAAGGCGGTATTGATAAGATTTATTTATTTAAACATCAAAACTACTTACGTTCTCAAATTATATTAAACGATAATATTTTAGTCACTTATCCTGACACAATTATTTATGAATTTGAAGTTAATAACCAACCAAATGCAAACCAAACAAACCAAGAAAATGAAGGTGGTAAGTTTTTTGATTTAAGTATTAACTTTGATTTATCAGCAGAACTTGGAAAAGAATATAGTTATATGTTAGGGTTTGACTTTAATATAATAGTAAAAGATAGAAACGGTAAGTATAGGTTCTTAGGAAATAGAAATGGATTAACATGTTCTGATGTTAAATACACAACTGGAGGTTCTAAAAATAGCTTAAACGGTGTTAGTTTATCGTTTAACGGAATGGAAGAAAAAGAAGCGTGGTATATTAATAACTTAAACGACGCTGGTTTTACTATTTTTGGAGATGGAGAATTTTTACTACAAGAAAATGGAGATTTCATTTTACAAGAAGATGGATTTAAAATAATATTATAATGGAAAATAAAAAAATAAGCGAATTAAATAGTGCGTCTTTACCTTTATCGGGTACTGAATTTGTGCCTATTGTTCAAGGTGGCGAAACAAAAAAAGTAAATGTTAGTGAGTTAAAAACGGCTATTTCAGGCAGTTCTTTAGTTTGGAGTTATTTTTCATCAAATCAAGTAGCTGTAACAGGTACAGTTGCCAATACTATTATGGATGCAGTAGAAATACCTCCAGAATTTTTAGAAGCGGGTTTTTTAGAAGTTCAGATATTTATGAGGAGGAGTGGAAGTACAGCACTAACAAGGTCTTTGCTATATTTTGGAACGGATGCAATAACTTTAGGAACAATAGTTGGGAAAAAAGCAATAAGCGGGACGGGTATTCTTAATAAAAGTTTTGACCGAACTATTATTTTTAATGATGATATATTAATATCAACTTCTCCTTCATTGGATGGATTTGATGACAATAGTACACCTGCAAGAGGCGATGCCTCTAATAACTATACAGTAGTCAGAGACCCTGTTTTTAATATATCTTCAAAAAATTTCTTACAAATTGTGACTTTAAATGCTGGCACTTCAGAAACAACAACTTTAGAAGGTTTTATCGTAAAAATATATAACTAATGGAAAAGAAATTATACTATACATGGAGCAATGAACATGATTTGCATTGTGCTTTTTTTACAGAAGAAAATAAACCAATTAATAGTCAATTAATCATTGAACCTTATATCCTAAAACCAATTTTATTAAATGGTGTTGTAGTAGAAGGAGCAACACAAGAAGAAGTCGAATTAGCTAATAAACCAATAGTTCCTGAAAGTATTTCAAGAATGCATTTGAAAATAGAATTATTAAAAAGACAAATTGAAATAACTGATATAATAGATACAATAAATTCTATACCTGATAGTATGTTTCCTTTGATAGAAAAAAGAATAGCTATTATAAAGTTTAATGAAGCGGTAAGTTTTGACAGATATAATGCAGATTTAAATTTAATAGGTACACTAATTGGATTAACACAAGAAGATTTAGATGATATTTTTATAAACGGTAATATTATATAATATGGGGATTATATTATTTATCACTTCAATCATACTATGGTTTCCACTAACTTTGTTAAATTGGGTTGTTGTAGCTTACAAATATGGTATTTCAAATGAGTATTTCAAACAAACAGCAATAGACATAGATAGATTTGGTAATAGAAACTTTAGAACATTATTAAATTTAACCTTGCAAATTAATGGTTATGAGTTTGGGAATATTGGCGAAACCATTTCAAGTGCATTGGGTAAAAATCAAAGAGATGAAACGCTAACAAAAACGGGTAAAATAGTATGTAATATATTAGATACTTTAGATAAAAATCATTGTTTAAAATCAATTAATACAAAAATATAATGCAACAAAAATTCATCAACCTATTACCTACGTGGTTTAAATCGATTCCACACTTTGACAAGATACTTCATTTAATAGCTGGATTAGTTATTTACTTTGGTTGTAGCTTATTTATTAATAACGTTTAAGCCTTGTTAGTTGTGTTTGTTGTAGGGCTTGTAAAAGAGCTAATAGACAACAGACCAAACAGACAAAGTACTTACGATTTCATTGCTACTTTTGGGGTGCCTTTAATAATATGTATAATTCAAAATTTAAGATAATATGGGAATAATTAGTTTTTTAGAAACGCTTGGAATTAAAACAATCTTATTTATTGCTGGAGTTGGTGGTGGATTAGCAAATTTAATGAATGAATCCAAACTAACATATTGGCAAAAATTTATAACTGTTTTAGTTGGTGGTTTCTCAGCTAATTACTTAACTCCTATTGTAGGTGGAGTTATGAATTTAAAAGATGACACACTTTATGGAATAGCCTTTTTAGTTGGTTTTGGTGGTTTAAAATCAATTGAAATATTGTTTAATAGATTTATTAATACAAAAAAAGAAGATGAAAATAACAAAGAATTTTAGTTTAGAAGAATTTAACTGTAAAGACGGTTCAGATATGCCAAATAGTGTAATGATAAACATTATACAATTAGCAAAGAATTTGCAAGTGCTTAGGGACTATTTAGGTGTTTCAATAACTGTTAATAGTGGTTACCGTTCACCAAAGTATAACGCAAGAGTTGGGGGCGTTAAAAACTCTCAACACTTATTAGGAAAAGCAAGTGATTTAATGGTAAAAGGTTTTACGCCTAAACAAGTAGCTGATGCAATTGAAAAATTAATAAAAGAAGGTAAGATGCAACAAGGCGGTATTGGTGTTTATCCAACTTTTACGCATTACGATATTAGAGGGACTAAAGCACGTTGGTAACTTATAAGTTACTACGAGAGTAAAAAAGCCGTATATTTACCCTCGACAAATAATGTAAAGGTAACATAGTACATTCAATTGTATTTATTTAGGTTCGAATCCTAATTTGTCGGGGTTAACTTTTGCGGTGATAATCGCCGTATAAATGCGTTAATATAAACATTATTATTATGGAAGATTTAATCGGAATGTACGAAGATTTTATAGAACCAACTAAAATAATAAACCATTTTAAAACAGATGAGGAGTTTATTAATTGGTGCGAAATGGGTTCGAATGATGATTTAAAGTGGGCGTTAATAGCTTTTGAAGATGCCGAGGAATACATACATTGTGCGAAAATTAAAAAAGTTTTAGATAAACGTTTGCGAGTTAAGAAATAAAATTGTATGTTTGCAATGTTAAAATGGTTGATACTGTTTAACTTCGTTCTAAAAAGCATGCACGCTTTAAAAGAATATAACAGTTAATTCTGTTAATTACAGTGCCTCTCTTAACCGTTTCGCTTATTTGGTGCACTTTAAAATAATAAAACCCATTATTAATTTAGTGGGTTTTTTATTTGCTATTAACAAAACTTTACATTACATTTACACTCATAGTTTTTCATAGTTTAATTGTTTAGTTTAAAATTCCTTATAAATTTTATGTTTATAAGGAATTTTTTTATATATTTGTTTGAACTTTAAATAAATATAAAATTATGGAAAACTTAAAATACAAAGATGGATTAGCTTTAGAAAACCTTAATCATATTAAAGAGTTAAGTTCTTACAATAGAAATTATTATGTAGGAATTGGAACAGATTTAATATATGCAGAAAGTGACGACGATAATACAACAGAATGGTATTTATTAAAAAATATGGAATTTGTTTACTTAGGAGAGTCTTATTCAACTGAAGGTGATTTATTAAACAGATACGAAACAAGATGTACTTAACAAGGCGTTATATTCCAGCCATCAAACCTGAACGCCCGAAAGACCCGAAGCATTTAAAATGTAGTGAAGCAGTTAGGGTGGCTATTTTTAAACTAAAAAACAATAAATTATGAGTAAATCAAAATGGCACATATACGACGAGCAAATTAGCAAGTTGATACAATTACACGATAGTGATTTAAAAGTAGCTCAAACAGTATTAAACACAACAGAAAATAAAAAAGAAAATTATAACATACACACTCTTTGTACTTATATTGGTAGAAAGCGAAATAAAGGAATTAAAGACGCTTTAGATTCAATAAATGTAGATTATACAACTGCTAAACATTTATGGCATGAGATAAAAGATATTGAAGGTAAGAAAATTGGAAACGCTTTTATTAAAAACCCTGACTTTAAAGAACAACAACAAGTTCAGTTTGAAGATTTATCAATTAAATTAATAGAAGATTTAAAACAATATTCGCCAAAGTTCCCAAAATTAGAACGTATAAAAGATAATGATTCTTATTTATTAGTAGTTGATCCAGCAGACATACATATTGGGAAATTAGCTAGTGCGTTTGAATGTGGAGAAGCGTATAATAATCAAATAGCAGTAAAAAGGGTTTTAGATGGTGTTAGAGGGTTGTTAGATAAAGCCAGAGGATTTAATATTGATAAGATTTTATTTATCGGTGGGAATGATATTTTACATATCGACAACCCAAAACGAACTACAACAAGTGGAACGCCACAAGATACAGACGGAATGTGGCACACTAATTTTTTAATCGCTAAGCAATTGTACGTAGATGTTATTGAAATTCTATTAACTGTTGCTGATGTTCATTTTGATTTTAACCCAAGTAATCACGATTATACAAACGGATTCTTTTTGGCGCAAGTAGTCGAAACTCATTTCAGACTTTGCGAAAATATAACATTTAATACTTCTATTTCGCACCGAAAAGGGTTTCAATATCATAATAATTTCATAGGCACAACTCATGGCGACGGTGCTAAAATGGATTTATTACCTATGTTATTTACTCAGGAAAATACTAAAATGTGGTGCGACACTAAACATAGATATATTTACACGCATCACGTTCACCACAAAACAAGTAAAGATTACATAGGTGTAACGATTGAAAGTTTAAGAAGTCCTAGCGGTACTGATAGCTGGCATCATCGTTCAGGTTACGAACACGCACCAAAGGCTGTAGAAGGTTTTATCCACTCTAAAACTAATGGTCAAGTCGCTAGATTAACACATATTTTTACTCCTTTATTAATTATTTTTTCGTATATTGTAGTATGATAGGAATTTACAAAATAACAGAAACTATGACAACTAATAAAAATCAATTTAAAGAACTAGTAAAATACTTAAACATAAAAGGATGTAGATTTATGGTAAAAATGGATTACGAAAACAATACAGAATCTATTTTTGGGGTTACTTGGTATAAAAAAGGAAAGTTTTACATGGTAAATAATATTGTAGTTGCAAAAAATATGTTAGAAATAGTTAGTAAATTTATTCCTTATGGTCCATCAACTGTTGCATAAAAAACAACAGTTAAAAAATAATTACCTGGGGACAAATTGTCCCTATGTAAAAAACATTAACTTTAACTGACCGACATTCATGTCGGAGAGTTACATAAAAAAAATAATTAATTATGGCAAAAATAGGTTTAATAATATCAGGTTTTATCTTTTTATATTTAATATTCACAAAAAATAAACAAAAATAAATTATGATTACAGAAATTAGCACTTACTTAAATGGCTACTAACTGATTTGTATATGAAAAGTGTGGGGCGTTTACCGTAATTGACCTGAGGTAGGAATGACCTGAAAAATGGTTGGTACTTGCGTTGGTTCGAATCCAACCCCCCGCATTTTTTATATACGTTGTTATTGTTAGTGTTTTTGGTGGTAACGCAATGACGCCTTAAATACAGAACTGGATTAATACAGATATTTAATTGTAAAAAAATATATGTAGCCAAAAATATTAACTATAACTCGTGGATATGTATAAAAAAACGAAATTAAACTATTAAATAAAGAATTATGATACAATTATTAAAAGGGGATTGCTTAGAATTAATGAAGTCTATTCCTGATGGAAGTATAGACGCTATAATTACGGATCCCCCTTACGGGACCACAGCTTGTAAATGGGATAGCGTAATAGATTTTACTTTAATGTGGGAGCAATTAAATAGAATTATAAAGCCTAACGGTGCAATAGTTTTATTTGGTAGCGAACCTTTTAGTTCAGCTTTACGAATGAGTAATATTAAGAATTATAAATATGATTGGTATCTTAAAAAAACCCAAGCAGACGGATTTTTAAACGCAAAAAATCAACCATTAAGAGAATACGAATTAGTTAGTGTTTTTAATGTTAAAAAATACAATCCTCAATTATTAAAAGTTAAACCATTTAATACAAAAGTTTTGGCAACTGGTAAGCAATCAGGAATACACGGAAAAATTAAGAATGAATTAAAATACGAGTTGAGAGATTTTAAATACCCAAAAAATACAATAGAGTTTAAAAAAGTAAATAGGAAAGAAAACGTACACCCAACACAAAAACCAGTAGCACTAATGGAATATCTTATAAAAACCTACACAAACGAAAAAGAAACTGTTTTAGATTTTACAATGGGTTCAGGCTCTACGGGTGTAGCTTGTGTAAATACAAACAGAAACTTTATAGGAATTGAACAAGATGAAAAATATTTTGAAATAGCAACTAATAGAATTAACAATGAAAAATAAAATAACAACCTTAACACTTTGCTTACTCCTTGTTTCTTGCGGTTCAATTACAAAGAACAAAACAAGCTCAGAAATTGAAAGCGAGAAAACAACAGATACAAGAACTAATACTCTAATAACTGAAAATACAGACAGTTATACAATCTCTCCAGCTGATTTGTCACAACCTATTACATTTGGTGGTAAAACGTACACAAATACTATTATAAAGTATCAAAAAGAAAATAAGGTAATAGAAGTTGATGAGAATAAGAAAGTAGCTGAAAATGTCGAAATCAAAGAAACTACAAAAGACAAAGAAACGGATTATACTAATTTAATTTTAATAGTCTGCGGAATGTTTATATTTATGTTTATTATTTTGCTCGTATTTATTCATATTCAGTTAAAGAAAAACCCACTTAATTAGTGGGTTTTTTGTATAATCTTTTTAATAATAAATTGTTTTCTTCTTGTAATATTCTATTCTGTTTTTTTAGATTATCAATTAACTTATTCATACATAATGGAAATTCAGAATTACTATTTAATCTTCTTAAAATAGCATTTTCTGTTTTATAAATTTCATTATCTCTGCGAGATTTTTTTAAATCATATTTTAATTTTTCTTCTTTAGTCATATTTATATGTTTTTAAAAAGCGAAAGTTTTATTTTTATAAGTATCTATAAATTAATAAGTTATAAATAGAGGTTCGTACATACACGAGTTAACAGTAATTTAAACACACCAGTTGCCATAAGCCCATGTACCTACTATTCTTAAACATTCTTCATTTTTACATTCAAGCGAATATTCTTCAATCCATCCTTCGCCATAATATTGATTTACTTGTTTAAAATCAGTACAACCGCACCCACATTTTAAAGGCGTGCCATTTTCAGAAATATATCCTTCAGCTATTTGTTCTTTGTAGTATTCTTCAAAAGATAAACTACTGTTAACATCGGTTTTGATCTTATTGCCTAATTCGGATGGATTTAATGATTTTTGATTTTCTGTGTTCATGGTTTTTTAATTTAAAAATTAGTACTTGTTTGGATCGGCAACAAGTCAAAGCCGTTTCCGTTATGCGGGATGCTGTGATACCGCATAAAAAGTAAATACATCAGAACATTTACGTAAATCAGTTACGATATGGTATTCTTTGCCATCTATTTGAAAAGAAGTTAAATAACAATATTGTTTATTATTATTTGAAATCCTGCCATCTTTAATAACTCTTTGAACTAATGTTAGTACTGAAATATCATCCATTTCTGTCTGATTTTTAATTATTATTTTGCTCATAATTTTATATTTAATTTATTAGTAAAAAAAAACAGAGTCGCACACGTCAATACGATTTAGAAATGTCACATACGTTAACTTTCCTATGTTTATG